>Ga0075365_10000068_pt1 | contig 31130 bp, 27 predicted proteins | sample EndMetdeltDD1765_FD_71387 | JGI IMG/M metagenome (GOLD analysis project Ga0075365, IMG submission 71387) | Populus endosphere microbial communities from Tennessee, USA - Endosphere MetaG P. deltoides DD176-5 | ecosystem: Host-associated > Plants > Roots > Endosphere | place: USA: Tennessee... | reverse complement strand
TGTCGGCACCTACTACTTCTTCATGGGCTCGTTCGGCACCAGCTATTTCGGGCTGACCGATACCACCACCGTTCGCATCCTGTTCCTGGTGATCATTACCGGTGCCCAGGCGCTGGTGAACCACATGGGGATCGGGCTGACGGCGAAGCTCACGGATTTCTCGGGCTACCTGATCTTCGTAACGGCAATCGCCCTTGCTGCAGTTTGCCTGCTGGCAGCGCCGTCCTACGACATTGCCCGTCTCTTCACTTTCGCCAACTATTCCGGCGAAGCCGGCGGCAACGTCTGGCCGTCGACCTCGGGCGCCTGGGTGTTCCTGCTCGGCCTCCTGCTGCCGATCTACACGATCACCGGCTATGACGCTTCGGCACATACCTCGGAAGAAACGGTCAAGGCCGCCCATTCCGTTCCGCGCGGCATGGTCGCCTCCGTTCTTTGGTCGGCGCTCTTCGGCTACATCATGCTTTGCGCATTCGTGCTGATGCTCCCGAACATGGACGATGCGGCCAAACAGGGCTGGAACGTGTTCTTCTGGGCCATGGACAGTCAGGTCAATCCTGTCGTCAAGGATCTGCTCTACCTCGCCATCTTCGTCAGCCAATGGCTGTGTGGTCTGGCGACGGTGACCTCGGTCTCCCGCATGATCTTCGCCTTCTCGCGTGACGGCGGTCTGCCGGCATCCAAGGCTCTTGCCAAGGTCAGCCCGAAGCACCGCACGCCGGTTGCCGCCATCTGGACGGGTTCGATCCTCTCTGTTCTGTTCGTCTGGGGCTCGTCGCTTGTTTCGATCGGCGAGACCCCGGTTTACACGATCGTCGTCTCGTGCACGGTCATCTTCCTGTTCTTCTCCTTCGCGATCCCGATCACCCTCGGTCTCTTCGCGTGGGGCACGTCGAAGTGGGACAAGATGGGACCATGGAACCTCGGCGAAGGCACGTTCAAGCTGTTTGCGGTCCTGTCGATCCTGGCGATGATGCTGATCTTCGTCCTCGGCATTCAGCCGCCGAACCAGTGGGCGCTTTACATCACTGTCGGCTTCCTGGTCCTCACCGGTATCGTCTGGTTCGGCTTCGAAAGCCGCCGCTTCAAGGGCCCGCCGATCGGCGACGAGGTTGCGCGTCGTCAAGCCGAGATCGCGGCTGCCGAGAAGGCCGTTGGCGAAGCCTGAGGTTTCGACTTCCCTCTCCAACCGCGGGGCCGCGATGGCGGCCCCGCTTCCCGGCTCAACGAAAACGCATCAGAGGCGGCAGGCCCGTCTCACAGTATGCTCTTTCGTTGCCCCGATTTCAGTTCAATGTCAGGCGGATTCAATATGAGCATCTATACCCTCGACGATCTCAAGCAGGATGTTGCCGACGGGCGCATCGATACAGTTTTGGCGTGCCAGGTGGACATGCAGGGCCGCTTGATGGGCAAGCGCTTTCAGGCTGAATACTTCCTCGAGAGCGCATGGAAGGAAACGCATAGCTGCAACTATCTCGTTGCCACCGACATGGAGATGGAAACCGTCTCCGGCTACAAGGCGACGAGTTGGGAAAAGGGCTATGGCGACTACACGATGAAGCCCGATCTTTCGACGTTGCGCCGCATTCCGTGGCTCGAAGGCACAGCGCTCGTGCTCTGCGATCTCCTCGACCACCACACGCATGAAGAGGTGCCGCACTCGCCGCGCGCGATCCTGAAGAAACAGGTCAAGCGGTTGGAAGACATGGGCATGAAGGCGTTCATGGCCTCGGAGCTCGAATTCTTCCTGTTCGACCAGACCTACGAGTCTGCGCACGCGTCAGGCTATCGCAACCTGAAGCTCGCCAGCGCCTATAACGAGGACTACCACATCTTCCAGACGACCAAGGAAGAAGAAGTCATGCGGGCAATCCGCACCGGCCTTCAGGGCGCCGGCATTCCGGTCGAAAACTCCAAGGGCGAGGCGTCCGCGGGCCAGGAAGAAATCAACGTCCGCTATGCCGACGCACTGACGATGGCCGATCGCCACTCGATCATCAAGAACGGTTGCAAGGAAATCGCCTGGTCGAAGGGCAAGGCGATCACCTTCCTGGCGAAGTGGCACTACAATGCCGCCGGCAGTTCGTCACATATCCATCAGTCGCTCTGGAGCGCTGACGGCAAGACGCCGCTCTTCCACGACGAGGGGGGCAAGTACGGCATGTCGCCGCTGATGAACAACTACGTGGCCGGTCTTCTCGCCCACGCGGGCGAGATCACCTACTTCCTCGCGCCTTACATCAACTCGTACAAGCGCTTCATGGCGGGCACCTTTGCGCCGACGAAGGCAATCTGGAGCAAGGACAACCGCACGGCCGGCTATCGCCTCTGCGGCGACGACACCAAAGCGATCCGTATCGAGTGCCGTGTCGGCGGCTCCGACCTTAATCCCTATCTCGCCTTTGCCGCGCTGCTTGCCGCCGGCATCGATGGCATAGAGCAGAAGATGGAGCTCGAGGCGCCGTTCGTCGGCGACGCCTATGGAGCACGCAGCGTCCGCGAGATCCCGCGTACGTTGCGCGCGGCAACAGTCGCCATGACGGAATCGAAGATGCTTCGCAATGCCTTTGGCGACGACGTCATCGACCACTATACCCGTGCTGCCCAGTGGGAGCAGGAAGAATACGATCGTCGCATCACCGACTGGGAAGTGGCGCGCGGTTTCGAAAGAGCATAATAGGCGTAGCCAAAGCCGGATAGCGTCCTGTCATATGATCTCCATATCTGAGGAGATTGTTGGGGGCTGCCGGTTTCGGCACGCGAAAACATAGGATGAAGATCATGGGAATGATCCAATGCATTTCACCGATCGACGGATCGGTTTTCGCCGAGCGGCCGGCGCTTTCGCTAGAGGCGGCGAAAGAGGCGGTGGCGCGTGCGCGCAAGGCGCAGAAGGCCTGGGCGAAGCGGCCGTTGGAAGAGCGCGTTCAACTGGTACTGAAGGGCGTCGCGCGCCTTAATGAAATGTCCGACGTCGTCGTGCCGGAACTTGCCTGGCAGATGGGCCGCCCGATCCGCTACGGCGGCGAGTACAAGGGCTTCAACGAGCGCTCCAACTATGTCGCTTCGATCGCCGCCGATGCGCTCGCGCCGCTGGTTGTCGAGGAAAGCGACAAGTTCGAGCGTCGCATCGAACGTGAAGCGCATGGCGTTGTGTTCGTCGTGGCCCCCTGGAATTATCCCTACATGACGGCGATCAACACGATCGCGCCGGCGCTGATGGCGGGCAACACGGTCGTTCTGAAGCATGCGTCACAGACGCTGCTGGTTGGAGAGCGGCTGGTGCAGGCTTTTGTCGAGGCCGGCGTTCCCGAGGACGTCTTCCAGAACGTGTTCCTTGACCACGAAACGACCTCGGCGCTGATTGCTGCGGGCAGCTTCAACTTCGTCAACTTCACCGGTTCGGTCGAAGGCGGCCGCTCGATGGAGCGGGCGGCAGCCGGAACGTTCACAGGGCTCGGGCTAGAGCTCGGCGGCAAGGATCCGGGCTACGTCATGGAAGACGCCGACCTCGACGCGGCGGTCGATACGCTGATGGACGGCGCGACCTATAATTCCGGCCAGTGCTGCTGCGGTATCGAGCGCATCTATGTGCATGAATCGCTCTATGACAGCTTTGTCGAGAAGTCGGTCGCCTGGGTGTCGAACTACAAACTCGGCAATCCGCTCGATCCTGAGACTTCGCTTGGCCCGATGGCCAACAAGCGCTTTGCCAAGGTCGTGCGCGAGCAGATCGCCGATGCCGTTTCCAAGGGCGCCAAGGCGCTCGTTGACCCCAAGCTGTTCCCACAGGACGATGGCGGCGCCTATCTCGCACCGCAGATCCTCGTCAACGTCGATCATTCCATGGCCTTTATGCGCGAGGAGACCTTTGGTCCTGCCGTCGGCATCATGAAGGTGAAGAGCGACGACGAAGCCGTTACGCTGATGAACGACAGCCAGTACGGCCTGACGGCTTCGCTCTGGACGAAGGATCCGGAACGGGCAGGGCGGCTCGGCCGCGAGATCGAGACCGGCACCGTCTTCATGAACCGCGCCGACTATCTCGATCCGGCTCTGTGCTGGACCGGCGTCAAGGAAACCGGCCGAGGGGGTTCGCTGTCGATCATTGGCTTCCACAACCTGACGCGTCCGAAATCCTACCATCTGAAGAAAGTCACAGCATGAGCAGCAACATCACAGCCAACTGGAGCTACCCGACCGCCTTCAAGCTTGGCCGGGGCCGCATCAAGGAACTGGCAGACGCCTGCAAGAGCCTCGGGATGAAGAAGCCGCTGCTGATCACCGATCGCGGCCTGGCTTCCATGGCGATCACCAAGACCGCGCTCGACATTCTCGAAGATGCCGGCCTTGGCCGCGCGATCTTCGCTGATGTCGATCCGAACCCGAACGACAAGAACCTCGAGGCTGGCGTTAAGGCGTTCAAGGACGGTGGCCATGACGGCGTCGTTGCCTTCGGTGGCGGCTCGGGCCTCGATCTCGGCAAGTGCGTCGCGTTCATGGCCGGCCAGACACGGCCGGTCTGGGACTTCGAGGATATCGGTGACTGGTGGACGCGCGCGAGCGTCGAAGGCATCGCGCCGATCGTGGCCGTCCCGACGACGGCCGGCACAGGCTCGGAAGTTGGTCGTGCCAGCGTCATCACCAATTCCGAAACGCATGTGAAGAAGATCATCTTCCATCCGAAGTTCCTGCCGGGCGTCGTCATTGCCGATCCGGAACTGACCGTCGGCATGCCGAAGATCATCACCGCTGGCACCGGCATGGACGCCTTTGCGCACTGCCTGGAAGCTTATTCCTCGCCCTTCTATCATCCGATGTCTGCCGGTATCGCGCTGGAGGGCATGCGCCTCGTGAAAGAATTCCTGCCGCGCGCCTACAGGGAGGGCACGGACCTCGAAGCCCGCGCCAACATGATGTCAGCCGCCGCCATGGGCGCTGTCGCCTTCCAGAAGGGTCTCGGCGCCATTCACGCGCTGTCGCATCCGATCGGCGCGGTCTACAACACCCATCACGGGATGACGAATGCCGTCGTGATGCCAGCGGTATTGCGTTTCAATCGTTCGACGATTGAGGAGAAGATTGCGCGCGCCGCGGCCTATCTCGGCATCTCCGGCGGCTTCGACGGCTTCTATAACTACGTCCTGCAGCTTCGCTCCGAGCTCGGTGTTCCCGACAGCCTGTCTGCGATGGGAATCAAGCCGGATCGAATCGATGAACTTTCGGCAATGGCGATCGAGGACCCGAGTGCTGGCGGCAATCCGGTCAAGATGACACTCGAAAATACCAAGGCACTCTTTAAGGATTGCTTCTGAACTTAAAGAAGACGGCGGACCTGAACTGGCCCGGAAAGCCTAGGCTTTCCGGGCTTTTTTTCCAAGGGCGTCGCGATTTCGCCAGAGTGCAAGAAATGCTGGCCGCAATTTCAGGTGTCACGTTTAGGAGTTGTTAACCATAATTAGAAAGGATGCATTAACCGCACGATGCTTCCGAGAGTGCGCGGCAGAGCCATAGAAAGGCTCACATTTTCCCTTCGAGGACCGAACATGCCAGTCATCACTTTCGCAAACACCAAGGGCGGCGCTGGCAAGACCACAGCCGTACTTCTTCTCGCCACCGAGCTTGCCCAGAAGGGCTATCGGGTGACAATCCTCGATGCCGATCCGCAGCACTGGATCACGCGGTGGCATGAAGTATCCGGGCATGTGGCGAATATCTCGGTGATCGATTTCGTCACGTCGGCGTCCTTGCCGCTGCACATATCGGAAAACAAGCACAATACGGACTACTTCATCATCGACCTTCCGGGCGCGCGCAATCCGCTGCTTGCGACGGCAATCGGCCTTTCCGATCATGTCCTGATTCCCATCCAGGGATGCGCGATGGACGCCCGTGGCGGAGCGCAGGTCCTCGAGTTGCTGCAGTATCTCGACGAGAAGGCGGGTATCCGTATCGGACACTCGGTTGTGCTGACGCGCGTCAATTCGATGGTGACGACGCGAGCGCTCTCGATCGTCAAGTCGTTGCTGAGTGAGCGTCAGGTCCCGGTCCTCGACACCGCGATCATCGAACGCTCCGCCTTCCGCGATATTTTTGACTGCGGTGGCACGCTGCATTCCCTCGATCCGGCTCGCGTCAGCAACCTCGACAAGGCGCGGGAGAACGCCCGCTGCTTTGCTGAGGAGATCATGGGCAAGGTTCCAGTGAAGCTTCCGGAACCGGCACGCAGCACTGGCCCGCTGATCCGTTCAGCTGCCTAGCGGCAACTGTCAGCAAAACAAAAATGCGCCCTTTGCGGCGCATTTTTTCTTGATGGAACGGGCTGGTAGATCAGTCGGTGAATTCGACCGTCACGCCGGGCTTGACCATCTTCGCCAGTTCGGTGGCATCCCAGTTCGTCAAACGGATGCAGCCGTGGCTCTGGGTGCGGCCAATCTTCGATGGTTCCGGCGTCCCGTGGATACCGTAGGTCGGCTTGGAAAGCGCCATCCAGACCGTGCCGACCGGGCCGTTCGGACCCGGCGGAATGTTCAGGATCTTGTCGTTGGCGCCCTGCTGGAAGTTGATCTTCGGATTGTAGGTGTAGCCCGGATTGAAGGCGACGCGCTCGACGGTCACCGTACCGGACGGCGAGGGCGTATCGGTGGAGCCAATTGAGGCGGGGTAGGCGGCGACGAGATTGCCGGCATTGTCATAGGCAAAGACCTGCTTGCGGCCCTTGTCGGCGATGATGCGCGCGACCGATCCGGCCTTCACTTCACCGGGATTGACGACCTTTACGATCGTGCCGGGCACCGTGAAATCGACGCCCGGATTGATTTCCTTCAGGAAGCCTTCGTCCATATGGAAGCGCTCGGCGAGCATTTCCGTCGTGGAGGTGTAGCCGAGCGATGACATCGCAGCCTTATGCGCGTAGTCCTCCGGGATTTCCGCAACGTACGGGCCGGCGGCATCCGCAGGCGTAATGGTGTAGCTGACGAGCGGCAGACCGCCACTCATGCGCAACTGCTCGAGAATTGCGTCGGTGTTGTTTGGGTCGAGCGTCTCGCCTGTCATCTGCTGATAGGCGTAGATCGCCTTGGTGACGTTCGCGCCCATGTGGCCATCGATCGCGCCAGGGGACACTCCGGCGCGGTCGAGGAATACCTGCAATGCGACGATCTCGGACTTCGACTTGTTCTTGAGCGTGATCACCGGCTCCTGAGACGGCTTCGGCTGCAACATTTCCGGCGTCTGCTGATCCTGCTCGATGGACGCATAGTCGTCGCCGCTTTGCGGATAGGGTTGGTCATCGAGCGGCTGGCGGTCGACCGGAGCGTTGCGCGGGATCGAGCCGGTCACGGCGCCCCGCTCAGCGTAACGACCATCGCCGTAGGGGTCGTCGCCATAATAGGCATCGTTGTTGTACGCGTCGCGCACCGGCGGGCGTGGGTAATAGCCGCGGGCCCGCATCTCGGTCGCGATCACATTGCCATAGGGATCGACCAGCACGCGGTTGCCGCGTCGATCACGCGCGTAAGCCGCGCCCGACGGGACATAGTCGAGGATGTCACCGTTCGGCGCCACGAAGACGACGTCGCCTTGGCGTCCGTTGTAAAGCTGCTGCGCATCGGCAGATGGCGCTGCGATAGCGATAGCGATGGCGAGCAGGGCAGTTGCGGCAGACAATCCCGTTATTACAAAGCGATTCACGTCTTCATACCCTTCAGTGACTTGGCCGACACACACCTGCGAATTTTGACGCTAGTGTGGAATTTATGAGATCGTGCTGAACAAAAGATAAAAATCCCGTGATTTCTCCTTTAGTCATAAACATTTGGAGCGACTAGTCGGTTCCACGCGGCAAGGCGCGCCGTCGTGATTGACGAAATCCCTGCCGAGACATAACGGTGCGCAAGCCGCTACCGGGAGGACGTTGAACGATGATCGAATTTGCCGCCGCCAGAGGACCGACACTGATGCTGGACGAAACGTCGCTGATGGATATCGGCGGATGTGTCGTCGATGGCGTCGACATCGCTCCCAAGAAGGCGGTCCCCGACGACGGCGATGCGCGCATATCGCATTCGGTCGAAGGCTTTCTCTTTACCTGCGGGCCGGACCATATCCGTCACCGCGAACCGATTGTGGGACGGGCGGACGGAAAGGTCTATCCTTTGCACGGGTCCGGGCCCGGGCACGCAGCCAAGGTTCTCTGGACGAAGTTCGACAATGGCAATGCCGAGTGCCGGGCGGATATTGATATCGTGACGGTCGAGGGCTTGTCGGTCCGGATCGAACGCCACTGGTTCATCGACGGCAACACGGGGGAGGCGCGCCTCACGGACAAGGTCGTCAATACGAGCGACAAGATCGTTCCGACCTTCCTGATGTACCACATGAATATCGGCGGCAAATGGTTTGATGCCGGCACGCGCCTCGAAGGCAAGATGCTCGAGGGTGGTGGCTTTCCGTGGAATTTCGGCGAGGAGCCGGGTGGTATCTTCTGCGTCGAGGCGCCGGCAACGGAAGGCGGCTTTGCCGAGGTACGGCTTGGGCCGATCGCCGCAATCGGCGGCAAGGTTCTCCGAGTGCGCGTCCTTGCCGAGACGTTGCCGCACCTGCAGGTCTGGCGCAATCAGAAAGCGCCCGCCGACGTCCTTGGAATCGAGCCGGTATCGCATCGCTGGGTGTCGCGTTCGGAGTTGGAGGCATCGGGCGATTTCGTCATGCTGAAGCCCGGAGAGAGCCGACATTATGCGCTCAGCTTCGCCTTCGTTTGAGTGATCTGCGGTTGACGCTGGGCATGGGGCGGCGTAGTCATTCAGCCCACGATTTCAGGAGGATTAGCGATGGACATTCGCCAGATCGACGACGAGTATTCGGTTTCCGGTCAGATTTCGGTCGAGGATCTCGATCAGATCAAGGCCCTGGGCTTCAAATCGATCGTCTGCCATCGCCCCGACGACGAGAGCCCCGATCAGACGCCATATGCACTGGTAGCAGCGCGCGCCAAGGAACTCGGCCTCGATATCGCACATGTGCCGGTCGGCCCGATGGGTGTTACCGAAGAGGCGATCACGGGGATGGTTGATGCGCTCGATGAATTCGCGCGCCCGATGCTCGGCTACTGCCGCTCCGGCGCCCGCTCGACCGCGATCTATCAGAAGACGCACCACATTCGCGCCTAGTGCCGATCGGCAAACCAAATCCGGCGCCGCTCGATTCCAGCGGCGTCGTTCGTTTCGCAAACAGGAGAACATCATGAGCATCAAGCGTATCGACGCCGGCGCCCGCATGAGCGGTGCAGTTGTCCACGGCAACACCGTTTACCTCGCTGGCCAGGTCGGCGAAGGCGAAAGCGTCACCGAACAGTGCAAGTCGGCGCTGGCCGAAGTCGATCGTCTGCTCGCTGCAGCCGGCTCGAACAAGTCCAAGATCCTGCAGACCTTGATCTATCTTTCCGACATGTCCTACTTCGCCGAAATGAACGCCGCCTGGGAAGCCTGGGTCGATCCAGCCAACACGCCGGCTCGCGCGACCAGCGAAGCCAAGCTTGCTGCGCCGAAGTACAAGGTCGAGTTCACGGTTACAGCCGCCCTCGACTAAGTCGGCGGCATTGCGATTTCGAAGGCCGGTGGGTTCGCTCACCGGCTTTTTGTTTGGGCAATCTCGGAAAGCGTACGCGTCGGCGTAATTGCTTCCGGATCAAGCTTTACCTCAATGATCGAGGGCTTGCCGCTCGCCCGTGCGCGCTCGAAGGCGGCTGCGAAGCTTTCCGTCGTCTCGACTGTTTCCCCATGGCCACCGTAAGCGCGCGCAAGCGACGCAAAGTCCGGGTTCGTCAGATCGGTGCCACTGACGCGACCGGGATACTCGCGCTCCTGATGCATGCGGATGGTGCCATATATGCCGTTGTTGATGACGATGGCGATGATCGGCAGGTTGTAGCGAACGGCGGTCGCAAATTCCTGGCCGTGCATCAGGAAACAACCGTCCCCGGCGAAACAGATGACCTCGCGTTCGGGAAAGAGCTGCTTGGCAGCAACCGCGGCCGGCAGGCCGTAGCCCATGGAGCCTGATGTCGGTGCCGCCTGGGTGTTGAACTGACAGAAACGATGGAACCGATGCAGCCAGGTGGCATAGTTTCCGGCACCGTTGGTGAAGATCGCATCGGGGCGCGTATTTGCCTCGATCCACTCCATGATCGGTCCCATATGGACTGGGCCGGGACCGCTTTGCGGCGGTGTCGACCACGCAATGTAGGCCTGATGCATCCGTTCGGTGCGCTCCGCCCATCTGAGTTCGCTTGGTGCCTCGAGATCAGCAAGATCCGCAACGAAATCACTCGGGCTCGCGCAGATTGCGAGGTCGGGCCTGTAGACACGGCCAAGCTCGGATGGATCGGGATAAATATGGACAAGCGATTGCTGCGGGTAGGGGATGTCGATGAGCGTATAGCCGGAGGAGGGCATTTCCGACATGCGCCCGCCAAGCAGGATCAGCAGGTCGCTCTCCTTGATTTCCTTTGCCAGTGCGGGGTTGATACCGATGCCGACATCACCGGCATAGTTGGGGTGTAGATGATCAAACAGCATCTGCCGACGGAACGAGCATCCGACGGGCAGGGCGAAGCGTTCCGAGAAGGTTTTCAGATCGGCGACCGCATCCGCATCCCAGCGTGTGCCGCCGACGATGACCATCGGCCGCTCCGCCTTCAGCAGTCGCAGGTAAAAGTCGTCAATCTGACGACGACCGGGATGCGCTTCGACGCGCAAATAGCGCTTGGCGCGGGGCGCCTCCACTTCGTCGCGCAGCATGTCTTCGGGCAGTGATAAGACGACGGGGCCGGGACGGCCTGACGTGGCGATCGCAAATGCGCGGGTGACGAACTCGGGAATGCGAGCAGCATCGTCGATCTCGCCCACCCACTTGCTGAATTCGGTGAGGGCGCGGCGGAACTCGACCTCCTGAAAAGCCTCTCGCTCGCGGGCGTCGCGCTGGACCTGCCCGATGAAGAGGATCATCGGAATGGAATCCTGCCTGGCGATATGCAGCCCGGCCGTGGCGTTCGTGGCGCCAGGCCCGCGCGTTACCATGCAGATGCCGGGCTCGCCGGTGAGCCTGCCCCAGGCATCGGCCATCATGGCCGCGCCACCCTCCTGACGGCAGACCACCACGTCGATGTCGCTGTCATAAAGCGCATCGAGAACGGCAAGGAAACTCTCGCCGGGCACGCAGGAGAGGCGTTTCACCCCATTCGCTTTCAAGGCCTCGACGATCAGTTCCCCGCCGGTTCTTTTCATGATGATCTTTTCTCCTCCAGTTCGGCGAGCTCCGCCAGAACCTCCTCCTGATGCTCTCCCAGCCGCGGGCTCGGCCGCTCGTAACGCAAGGGCGTCTGCGAGAGCACGACCGGCGTCCTCACGCCGGGAATGACGGTACCCTTTGCGTCGGCGAGATCTACCCGCAACCCACGCGCCTGAATTTGTGGATCCGCAAACATTTCCTCGATGGTATTGATCGCGCCGGCCGGAACGGCGTCCGTCTCACAGGCCCGCAGCAGGTCGGCCTTCTGCCATCTCAACGTTTCGGTCGAAACCAGCCTGCGAACCTCGTCACGGTTTGCTACGCGCGCCTTGTTCGTCGAAAAGCTCGGATCGTCGACAATGCCCTCAAGGCCGAGGATGGCGCACAGGCGTCGGAACTGGCCGTCATTGCCGACCGCGAGGATCAGATAGCCATCGGCGGCCGGCACGACTTCATAGGGCGAAATATTCGGATGCGCGTTTCCAAGTCGCGTCGGGGCGCGGCCGGACACGAGATAATTCATGTTCTGGTTGGCGAGCACGGCCGACTGGACGTCGAGCAGCGCCATGTCGACCAGCTGCCCTTCGCCGGTCCTCTGCGCGTGGATGAACGCTGCCTCGATGGCTGCGACCGCGTAAATGCCGGTAAAGATGTCGGCGATCGCAACGCCTGCTTTCATCGGCTGTCCGTCCGGCTCGCCGGTGATCGACATGAAGCCGGACATGCCCTGAACGATATAGTCATAGCCTGCCAGGCTGGCATAGGGACCGTTCTGGCCGAAGCCGGTGATCGAGCAATAGACGAGCTTTGGGTTGGTCTTTTTCAGGCTCTCGTAGTCGAGACCGTACTTCACGAGCCCACCGAGCTTGAAGTTCTCGATGACCACATCGGCCGTGGCGATGAGGCGGCGGACCAGCGCCTGATCTTCCTCGCGCTTTAGGTCGGCGGTGATCGAACGCTTGCCGCGGTTGGCAGCGTGGTAATAGGCGGCGGAGAGGTTTTCGCCGTCGGCACCCTCGACAAAGGGTGGTCCCCAGTGCCGGGTGTCATCGCCTCCCTCCGGGTTTTCGACCTTGATCACGTCGGCGCCGAGATCGGCTAGCATCTGGCCCGCCCATGGACCTGCAAGGACCCTCGCAAGCTCGATGACGCGTATGCCGGACAGCGGCGGCTTTTGGGGCTGATTGTCTGTCATGTTCCTCCCACGAGCAGATCAGGGCGCCAGGGCCGATTGAGGTGTATCGGATACCGGCTTCGATGCAAAGCGTCGCTCGCGCCAGATGATGTACAAGCCCGATGCGATGATGATGAAGATGCCGAGCCACTTGAGCGCATCCGGAAAGTCGCCGAAGACGAGCCAGGCGAAGACGGTCGCCGACACGATCTCGAAATACTGCAGCGGTGCCAATGTCGAGGCGGGCGCTGCGCGGTAGGCATAGACGCCGAAGATGCCGGCGATGGCAGCCGTGACACCGACGCCGAGCAGGTAGAGATAGCCACGGCCATCCGGCATCACCGCGTCAAAGACGTCGGAACCCGTCGCGCTGCCGAAAGCCAGCAGGATGGCGCAGAACAGCAGACCCCAGATGCCCATCTGAAGCTGCATCGCCCACGGATCTTCCCGATGCGAAAGCACGCGGGTCATCAAGGCGAAGATGGCGATGCACAACGCGCTGACGACAGGCAGAAGCGCGACGTAGCCGACCTCTTGGAAGCTTGGCTGGATGATCAGCATCGCGCCGAAAAATCCGACGCCGCAGGCAGTGTAGCGGCGCCAACCGATTGTCTCCTTGAGGAAGATGCTGCTCAGGATCGTCAGTATGATGGGTTCGACGAAGAAAATCGCGATCGCATCGGCAACCGGCATGTACTTCAGCGTCGTAACAAAGGAGACCATGGAGATGGTTATGATGGCGCCTCGGATGGCATGAAAGATGTTGGCGCGCCAGGAAAAGGTCTTCCAGCTTGCGCGCCAGATGACGATCGGCAGCATGCAGAGGGCCTGCACGACGAAGCGCGCGGCCGTGATTTCTGCCGCGGGAATCGTAGCTATTGCGAGCTTAGAAAAGATGTCGATGATCGGGGATACAAGCACCGACAGGAACATCAACAGAATGCCGGTCGACACCTCCGAAGCGGCTGCGGGGCGGGAAGAGATGCCATTGTCCATCGCGAAATCCTTCGGTTCAGGATCTTGCGATCGCTTCGTCGCACCAGTCAGCGAATGCAGCGATGGCCGCGTCCGCTCCAATTTCATTCAGCGTTTCGTGGCGCATGTCCTGATATATCTGCGTCGTGATACGGGAGAAGCCATGGGCTTTCAAATGGTTTGACAACCAGATCACCGCTTTTCCGCCATCTGTTGCCGGATCCTGCCCGCCGCCGACAAGATGGATCGGCGTCAGCTTCGGCAGTCGTTCCAGATGCGTCATTCGCGGGGCGCGAAACGTCAGTTCGAAAATATCGAGCCAGAGTGACACCGAGGCATCGAAGCCGCACAGCGGGTCCGCGATATACTTGTCGACTTCGGCAGGATCGCGGCTTAGCCAATCGAAGTCGGTTCGACGGCCGGCGATGGATTTGCCCCAGGTGCCGAAGGTGAGCTTCGGCAGGATGCCGCTCGGAACATCAGAGCCCTTCAGTGCACGTTCGGCGAGCAGGATCGCTTGCGCGGCCCGTCCTGATATCCCGGGGTTGAAATTGGAGTTCCAGACGGCGAGGGCGTCATATTTCTCCGGATGGGTGAGCGCCGCGTTAAGCGCAATGAGGCCTCCCATCGAATGTCCGAAAAGAATGACGGGTAGGCCGGGATACTGCGTCACGGCGTGGTCGCGGACCGAACCGACATCATCGATCACCTGCCGGATGCCTTCCTTGCGCGCAAAACGCCCGATCGGTGCGTCGGCCGCGGTCGTCTCGCCATGTCCACGGTGATCGAAGGCGAAGACATGGTAGCCACGAGCCGCTATCGCCACCGCAAAACGGGCGTAACGCTTGGAATGCTCGGCCAGTCCATGGGAGACAAGGATAATTCCGCGTGCCTCGGATTGCGCCGGTTCGTGATGAAATCCAAGCGAAGCGTTCGCCGTTTCAAGGCGTTGCGTATCTGCAAACATCATATCCTCCCATTGGCGGGAGAAGATCAGATCGCCCGGGAAATGCAACACATCCAAATATTTATGCGACCGGATTTTCGCATCCTACGGATTGAGGGTTGTGAAAATAAAGCCGGCGTGATTTCTTGTTCATGAATTGTTCCTTGTGGGGATGAAAATGAGCAATCCATTTCTGCGTATGGCAGTATTCCTGATTGCGATCGCGGCTGCCGGCGTTGCGGGAGCCCAGGATGGCGCTGGAAGAACGCGCTTCATTCTGGCTGCCAGCTGGCAGCCTGCCTTTTGCGAAACCAACCAGCGCAAACCGGAATGCAGCAGCCAGACCAAGGACAGGTTCGATGCGACCAATTTCTCGCTGCACGGGCTATGGCCGATGCGCAAGGATTATTGCGACGTCTCCGGCGACCTGCGCGCCGCGGACAAGGACGGCGACTGGAACAAGCTGCCGGCGGTGGAGCTGTCTGCTGCGACCAAGACCGCACTCGCAAAGGCGATGCCTGGAACGCAATCCGGCCTGGAGCGGCATGAGTGGATCAAACACGGTACCTGCACAAAGCTGAGTGCCGACGACTATTTCGCAACGTCTGTCCGGCTGATCGACGAGCTCAATGCTTCGGCGGTCCGCGATCTGTTCGCGACCAATATCGGCAAGCCGCTGACGGCGGAGGCGATCAAGGCCGTATTTGATAAAAGCTTTGGCGCTGGCGCCGGAGATCGCGTCAAGATGAGCTGCCGGCGTACCGGTGGAAACCGCGTCATCAGCGAACTCACGATCGGTCTTTCGGAAGCCGCGACATCGAATGGCGAAACGAGCCTGCGCGACCTTATCCAAGGGGCAGGGCGGACGTCGTTCGGCTGCAATGAGGGCGTCGTGGACGCCGCCGGCTTTTGATCCCGCTCACCGAAAACCAAGGCCGGTCTGTCGACCTTTAGGCCATACGAGCCGACTAACAGAACAGCGTGCCAGGTTCCGATCCCGACGACGGTCGCAAAAGCCTCCGGTTTTTGGCCGTCGCGCGTTGCTCCTTTGGCGCAATTCGCCTACATAGCGGCAAAACTTAAATCCCCCGCGGAGCGAATTATCAATGGCACGTCAGTTCATCTACCATATGGCCGGCCTCAACAAGGCTTACGGCAACAAGAAGGTGCTGGAGAACATCCACCTATCTTTCTATCCGGATGCCAAGATCGGTATTCTCGGCCCGAACGGTGCTGGTAAGTCGACCGTGCTGCGCATCATGGCGGGCCTCGATAAGGAATATACTGGCGAGGCATGGCTGGCCGACGGCGCAACGCTCGGTTACCTCGCGCAGGAACCACAGCTCGATGCCTCCAAGACGGTCCTTGAGAACGTCATGGAAGGCGTTGCGCCGAAAAAGGCGATCCTCGACCGCTACAACGAGCTGATGATGAACTACTCCGACGAGACGGCGGAAGAGGGCGCTAAGCTCCAGGATGTCATCGACAGCCAGAACCTCTGGGACCTCGAAAGCCAGGTGGAAATGGCGATGGACGCGCTGCGCTGCCCGCCCGGCGAGTCCTCGGTCGAAAAGCTCTCGGGTGGCGAAAAGCGCCGCGTCGCACTCTGCCGCCTGCTGCTCGCGCAGCCTGATCTGCTGCTGCTCGACGAACCGACCAACCACCTCGACGCCGAGACCATCGCCTGGCTTGAAAAGCACCTGCGCGAATATCCGGGCGCCGTCTTGATGATTACCCACGACCGCTACTTCCTCGACAACGTCACAGGCTGGATCCTCGAGCTCGACCGTGGCCGTGGTATCCCGTACGAAGGCAATTATTCGGCCTACCTGCAGGCGAAGGCGAAGCGCATGCAGCAGGAGGGCCGCGAAGAGGCCTCCCGCCAGAAGGCGATCAGCCGCGAGCAGGAGTGGATCGCCTCCAGCCCGAAGGCCCGTCAGGCGAAGTCCAAGGCCCGTATCCGCGCTTACGACGAACTGGTCGCTGCGGCCGACGCCCGTCGCCCCGGCGATGCGCAGATCGTCATCCCCGTCGGCGAGCGTCTCGGCCAGGTGGTTATTGAAGCGGAGAACCTCACCAAGGGCTACGGCGATACCATGCTGATCGAGAACCTGACCTTCAAGCTGCCGCCCGGTGGCATCGTGGGTGTCATCGGTCCGAACGGTGCCGGCAAGACGACGCTGTTTCGCATGATCACCGGCCAGGAAAAGCCTGATAGCGGTGACATTCGTATCGGTGAGACTGTCGACCTCGGCTATGTCGACCAGAGCCGCGACGCGCTCGCCGGCAACAAGACCGTCTGGGAGGAAATCTCCGGCGGTAACGACATCATCAAGCTCGGCAAGCACGAAGTGAATTCGCGCGCCTATTGCGGCGCCTTCAATTTCAAGGGCGGCGACCAGCAGCAGAAGGTCGGCACGCTTTCGGGCGGTCAGCGCAACCGCGTGCACCTGGCCAAGATGCTGAAGGCCGGCGGCAACGTCATTCTGCTCGACGAACCCACCAACGACCTCGACACGGAAACGCTGGCAGCCCTTGAGGATGCGCTCGAGAATTTTGCCGGCTGCGCCGTCATCATCAGCCACGATCGCATGTTCCTTGACCGTCTGGCCACGCACATCCTCGCCTTTGAAGGTGACAGCCACGTCGAGTGGTTCGAAGGTAACTTCGAAGAGTACGAGCTGGACAAGATCCGCCGCCTCGGGGCCGATTCGGTCAATCCGAAGCGCGTGACCTACAAGCGCTTGACGCGCTGATCATCGGATATTGGTTTTAAGCGTTGAAGCCCCGGTTCGCCGGGGCTTTTTTGCGCGCATTGATGTCGCGATCCGAGCAGCTAATTTCGTGAACGGATTGAATTGCGTCTTGCCACGTCCCCTCGATTCACATAAAGATATCTTTATATGTTGATTGGATCGGATATGGGTGAGCCTATCAGACTCGGACTGGATGCGTTGGTGGACGTCCTCAGGGCGGCCGGTGAGCCGACACGTCTACGCCTGCTGGCCCTGCTCGCGGCAGGAGACCTGACGGTCACCGATCTTACCGAAATCCTCGGCCAGTCCCAACCTCGCATCTCTCGCCACCTGAAGCTGCTCGGCGAAGCGGATCTCATCGACCGCTACCAGGAGGGCGCCTGGGCCTATTTCCGGCTGCGTCAGGATGGCAAGGCAGTCCTTTTCGTCCGCAGCCTGTTGGCGCATGCTTCCGAGAATGATCCGGTGATCCTGCGTGACAGCGAGCGCCTGGCTGCCGTGAAGCGCCAGCGGGCGGAGCGCGCACAGGCCTATTTCAGCCGCAACGCCGCCGAGTGGGACGAGCTTCGCCGGCTGCATGCCGCCGATGAAGAGGTCGATGCCGCCGTCATTCGGCTGCTCGGCAGCCAGCCGATTGACTCGCTCCTCGACCTCGGCACCGGGACGGGTCGCATCCTTGAACTCCTGTCCGGCCTCTATCGCCGGGCGATCGGCGTGGACGCCAGCCGCGATATGCTGAGCGTGGCGCGTGCCAATCTCGACAAATCAGGGATCACCAAGGCATCCGTTCGTCAAGCCGATATCCTGAACCTGCCGTTCGAGGCGCAGGATTTCGACGTGGTCACGATCCACCAGGTGCTGCACTTTTTCGATCAGCCCGAGATCGCGATCTCCGAGGCGGCGCGTATGCTGCGGCCGGGCGGGCGGTTGGTCATCATCGATCTGGCGCCGCATGGGCTGGAATACCTTCGTGACGAGCATGCGCATGTTCGCCTCGGCTTCTCGCATCAGTCGATATCCGACTGGCTGCGGAAGGCGGGGCTGGATGTCGAGCAGGTCGTCGACCTTCATCCGGGTCATCAAAGCGGGCAGGGGCTCACCGTCACCGTCTGGCTTGCGCGCGACCCCCGGCGTCTCATAGCCTCCTCAGCGAGCGAAGGCGCCGAACCCATATTTGCCGGGAGATAATCATATGGCTTTGAACAGCGCCGCGCGCCGCAAGATCGGTATTTCCTTCGAGTTCTTTCCGCCGAAGTCGGAAGAGATGGAAGGTCAGCTGTGGAACACGGTCAGCGAGCTGCAGGACTGGGATCCCGACTTCGTATCGGTAACCTACGGCGCCGGTGGCACCACCAAGGCACCGACGCTGGCGACCGTCTCGCGCTTTCTCGCCGAGACTCCCCTTGCCACCGCATCGCATCTCACCTGCGTCGGGGCGACGAAGGATGAAACGCACAGCGTCATCGAGACCTTCCGCAAGGTTGGCGTCAAGCATTTTGTAGCGCTTCGCGGCGATGCTCCGGGCGGCGTCGGCGCGCCCTACCAGCCGCATCCCGGCGGCTATGCAAACGCGGCGGCATTGGTTGCCGGACTGCGCGAGATTGGCGATTTCGAGATTTCGGTCTCTGCCTATCCCGAGAAGCATCCGGAGAGCCGCGATACCGCTGCCGACATCGACATGCTGAAGCAGAAGGCGGACAACGGCGCGACCCGGGCGCTGACGCAATTCTTCTTCGACAACGACAATTTCGAACGCTATCTGGAGCAAGTGCGGGCCGCCGGTATCAATATTCCCGTTGTGCCGGGCATCATGCCGATCCAGAACCTGACGCAGCTGAAGCGCTTCGCCGGCGCCTGCGGCACTCTCATACCGGCGTTTCTGGATGAGCGCTTTGCGGGCTTCGACGACAAGCCGGAAGAAAGAGCAAAGGTTGCGGCCGAGGTTGCAGCCGAACAGATCGAAGATCTGGCCCGTCGCGGGCTCACCGACTTTCACCTGTACACCATGAATCGTGCGCCGCTCGTCTCGGCCGTGCTGACCAATCTCGGCTTCACGCGGGACGGTGCCAAGAAGGCCGGTGCCGCCGCATAGGCTGCTCCTGTCGGAAGACAAAAAGAAAAGCGCATCTCCTCGTGGGATGCGCTTTTCCGATTCATTGAACTGTTTCGCTACTCAGGAGTCTCGGCACTGTTCAATCGGCACGACGTTCAGATGAAAAGCATTGTCAATACGAATGCAAACGCCGCGCTGACCAAAAGGACATTCAAGGATTGTGTAAGTCCCATGTCTGTCTCCTCGCGTTAACGGTGCGATAATATGTCGTGATTGTGTCGCTTGGAAAGCGGATTTTATACTGCACTGCGGCGAAAATGTCACATCACGGACGCGGGGCCGCAACTAATTCACTGAAATTGCGAAAGAAATTCCCGCAGAAAAATATTCACAGATTTTAACCTGCCGTTAAAGTCGGCGATCCTGCCTTCACACTTGCGGCAAGATGAAGGCTTTGCCTGAAGCGTCTGAAACCATGGAATAATCCGCGCAAATGAACAGGCCGGGTGTGAAACCCGGCCCGAAAGCGTGCGCTCAAGATGCGCGATCAGAGGGAGTTAAGGAGCGTCGGCGTTGCCCAGCCGTCGGCCGGCATGCCGAGGCGCTGCTGCTCCTTCTGGATGGCAACGCGCGTGCCTGAACCCAGGATGCCGTCGACCTTGCCGACGTCATGGCCGAGCGTTCCGAGCTTCGTTTGCAGTTCCTTCATCTGATCATTGGAAAGGCCCTGTTCGGGCGCGCCCTTGAGATAGGGCTCGGCACCGGCGAGGCGGGTCCCAAAATAAGCGGCCGAGGTCGTGTAGATGAACGACTTGTTCCACTCGAGGTAGATCTGGAAGTTCGGGTAAGCGATGAAGGTCGGGCCGAGGCGGCCCTGGGGCAGGATCAGGTCGGCATGCAGGTTGCCGAAGCTCGTGTTACCGTCACGCGGCTTGACACCAAGGGCAAACCAATCGCCGGCCGTCATAGGGCCGCCAATACCGGATTTTTCCCACGGGAGGCTCTCGGGAAGTGTGACCTCCTGAATCCAGGGCTGCCCCTTTTGGAAGCCGAGATGCTGGATGAATTTTGCTGCCGTCAGAATGGCATCGGGAGCGCTCTGCTTGAGGCGCACATGGCCGTCGCCGTCACCGTCCATCCCGTAAGCGACGATATCGCGGGGCAGCATCTGGACCTGACCGATCTCGCCGGCCCAGGCACCTGTGTTGGTTGCCGGCTCGAGATCACCATGCTGAACCATTTCAATAAGGGCGATCAGCTGCGGGCGGAACAACTCGGGGCGCCGGCAATCATGAGCCAGCGTCACGAGCGCGTTGCGGGTGTTGAAATCGCCCTGCACAGCGCCGAAATCCGTTTCCATGGCCCAGAAGGCCGTGATGACGCCGGCGGGCACTCCGAACTCCTGCTCGGCGCGGGCGAAGACATCCGCATACTGCTTCATCTTCTGGCGGCCGATATCGAGGCGGGCCTGGCTGACGGTGCGCTGTGAGAATTCCAGGAAGGTCTGCTTGAACACGCCCTGCGCGCGGTCGCGGCTCAAGACCTTCTGGTCGATCTGTGCGCCTTCAAGTGCCTTGTCGGCGGCTTCTGCGGATGCGCCTGCTGCAATCGCGTCGGCCTTTACGCCGGCCAAGAACGCAGCGAGATCACCATCACATGCCGGGGCCGCCGCCTGCGAAGCCGGTGCACTCGGTGCCGGCGTCTGAGCGGCAGCGCCGGTGGCAAGACCGGCGGCAAAAAGGAGTGCAAGTGCCGTGCGGCTTGCGGGCGAGCGGTGCATAGTTTCGATCCTCGTCGTCAATGGAATTTCCGTCGATTTCCCAGATGATTGTGACGGAAGCAAGAAAGACGAGGGGACGTTACTAAGAATTTGTGTCCTTGGATACCGCGGCTACCCAGTTGTGCCAGTTCTGCGTCGATCCGGCGAAAACATTGATGTCCGTCGGGCCCTTGATACCAGGGATGACGCCCGTCGACGTGTACTGCCAGAAGGCCCACCGGCGGTCGGCATAGGTAACTTCGGGATGTTTGGCGACGGAGCGGACCCAGAAGTGATAATTCTGGAAGTAGCCGACGAGATTGTCACGGTGGAAATCGACCGACGTGTAGATAATCGGACGCTTGCCGTAGTAGGCCTCGAGGCGGTCCATAAAGCGCTGCAGCTGTGCGCGCACCGTGGCTGGATCGGGGCGATAACGGCATGTCTTGGACTCTGAGTTCCATTCGACATCGAGGACAGGCGGCAGCCGCATCGAGTCTTTCGGCACGTTGCTGATGAACCAATCGGCCTGTTCATCAGGCGTCGAGCAGAAATAGTAGAAATGATAGGGAGCGTGCGGAATGCCCACGGCGCGGGCGCGCTGCCAGTACTCATTGAAGCGCGAATCGACGCGGTCCTTGCCCTCGGTCGCCTTGATGAATGCGAAAGCGACGCCGGAGTTCCTGACCGTCTGCCAGTCGATATCGCCCTGCCACTTCGAGACGTCGATGCCGTGAACTGGCTGCTTCTCCGGATGCTTTGTTCCGAAGTCCTGAGGATCGGTGTCCTTGAAGCGCGTCTTCGGCTTTACGGACGCTGTTTCGAGATAGTCATAGCCCGATGACGTGCACCCGGCGAGCATGACAGCCAACGGCAAAACGCAAAACAGAAGCCGGCGCATAGATGTTCCGTCGCGAAACGAATGGAATTTTTGCCCCACAGCTCGACCTTCGTGATAAACGCGTCCAGCAGAGGAATGTCCCCTCTATTTCCCATATCAACGTAAAAATTCGGTTAGTTTCAAGCGAAATGTCAAGGTTTGGTCACAATGACAGCCCGCCAGGCATAGCCGCCGCCGATGGTCTCGAACGTCAGTCGTCCTTGGTTTTCAGAGGCTTGAGACTTAAGAACCTGCCGCAGATTGGGACGCGGCGACACGTGAAATTTTCGCAGCCATGCCTTGAGAAGACGCGCAAACCAGCTCGGCAGGCGTTCCTGCTGACCAAAATCGACGATGTGCAACTCGCCGCCGGGGGCTAGGGCGGCCAAGGCCGAGTCGATCGCGCATTCCCAGTCGGGAATCATAGAAAGCGCATAGGAAATGAGGATGCGGTCGAAGCCGCCGACGCCGAACTCGCGCGGCGTGAAGGCCGTCGCGTCCGCGACACGGAAATCAGGGAGCGTGGCTTTGGTATCGAATGTCTTGCGCGCGGAGATCAGCATCTCCGCCGAAATATCGAGCCCGTAGAGCTTAGCCTGCGGATAATATCTATGGGCAAGTGCGAGGTTGCGGCCGGTTCCACAACCGACCTCCAAAAGGGTGCCGCCTGCCGGCACATTCAGATTGCGGATCGTCTGATCGCGACCGAGCAGGTAATACTTGCGCGTCAGGTCATAGATGTGGCGCTGATAACGGTACATGCCGTCCATCAGGGCGGCGTGGTCGTCGTCCTTTGCGACCGGGTTCGTGTCGACCCCGCTCACGCGGTCTTCCTGTAGATATGGAAGCCGCCATAGATCGCCGAGCGATCGAGCGCCGTCAGTTCAATCGAGCGTTCCTCCATGTAGGTCCACTGATCGCGGATCGCAGGCGACAGGCGTCCTTCGATGATGCTCTTTTCGGCCGCGGTGCGGAAAATCACCCGAGCGCCTTCACGGGCTGTGCGACTGATCTCGGCCCATAGATCATTCAGTTGCTGGTCCGTCATCCAATCCTGTGCATCCAGGAGGATATAGCGATCGCGCGAGGCTGCCGGCTCGCCGGCGAGCAGCTCGGTGAAGCTTGCGTGATGAACGTTGACGCGATCCACATTGGCACGGATCGCCTCGTAGTTCGCGGGCTCGAGATAGGTCGGAAGCGGGCCTTCGCCCCTTGGCGCGTAGCGGCGAGCGAACGCCTGCCAGGCAAAATAGTTTTCCTGCATGGGGAAGTGACAGGCGAGCTTCTCAAGACGGTGGCGTAGGACCGGAGCGATGGACTGGTCGGCCGCGAGGCTTGCCAGTTCGTCGTATTGCTGCGGCGGGATGCCGAGGCCAAACAGCGAGCTCTTGCGGCCGGTGATCCAGCGCACAACCGGCTTGTCAAAGAGCGGCGCGATCTTCTCGTCGAAGAACTGGCGCTGCTCGCGCAGCGAGCGCGTCTTGGTCATCTCCGTCAGGTCGACGCCGTGCAGGCGGGCAAGCAGGTGGGCTGCACCGATGAACCGACCGAGGAGACCCGTTTCGTAGATGTTGCGGTCGAAAACCGTCACGCGCCGACGGCCGAACTTGCGGCCATTCCAGTAGTTCCGGGTTGTCTCGTCGAGATTTGCTGCGAGGAACTGGTCGAAGGCGCGGCTGTTCGATGTTTCGCGCGGTGTGGCGAGGAAGCGAACGAGGTCGGCGTGTCCGGGAAGGTGACGGAACGCCGCGAGTTTCAGGCGATTGAGGGCGATGTGATGCGGGTTAAGGTCCACCACATCAATCGACGCCGGGCTTTTGGAGAGATAGGCGAGTATGTTGCAGCCGCCGGAGCCGATCGTCACGATGCGATGATGCGGCTGAAGCTCCATCGCCAGCATGTCGAGGTCGGGATCTTCCCAGATTTGCGGATAGACCAAACCGGAAAACAGCAGGCCAAAGAGCCGTTCCGAAAAGCCCGCCTTGGAGAAGGCATTGTGGCGGAGAAGAGCTGCCTTGAGTTTCCGGTTCTTGCGGAAGCCGGCATCCGGTGCAAATTCCGTCATATGAGTCTTTCACCCTTTTAGCGTTCAGGGCGTTTAGCGCGCCGTCACTACAGTTTGATGACGCAGGCTGTGGGCAGGCCTTTCTGCGGTAGCAAATAGAAACCATCCGGGCGTTGGGGTCTTTCGCGCCGCGGGCTTTCCTGCTTCTCTTGCAGGCATGGAGGACCGTACATGCGATTTGTGCTGCGTGTCGTGAAGTCACTTGCCCTTCTGCTGATCGCGATCGTCGCAATGGGCGCGGCTTGGCTCTATGTCAGCCCACCTGAATTGCTGCGGGTGGGCGACGGCTATGCGGCCAAGATCGTTTGCTCGAACGTCTTCCTTGCAGGGCGGGATCCTGAACAGGTGCTCTATGAGGACGTTCAGGCGCCCGGAAATCCGTTGCTGCGGCTTGTGCGTGTGGTTGTCGACAGGCAGGAGAAGCGGGTTACAGCGCGCATCCTCGGGGTCTTCGCACCGGGCTATGCAATTTATCGCGGCGCGCTCGGCTGCAGCAGCGTGCCGGACGGGGATTTTGAAGCGGCCGCGAGCGCGGTGCCCGATCGTCCGGTCGCTCGAGAGCCGCAAAATGATGCGATATGGCCGCAGGGTAATGCCGTCGCGACGGTCAATGACAGCCGTATCGACGCACTGCTCTCGCACAGCGACTTGACCGGTCCTGCAGCGCGCGCGGTTGTCGTGGTTCGCAACGGCCGTATCATTGCCGAGCGCTACGGTGACGGCTTCAGTCCGACGACGCCGCTGACGGGGTGGTCGATGACGAAGACCGTCAATGCGGCGATTGTCGGACGGCTGATGCAGGACAACAAGATCGGGTTTGATGATGCCGCCCTCCTGCCGCAGTGGCAGGGCGGCGACCATTCAGCAATCAAGCTCAGCGATCTGCTGGGCATGGAGAGCGGCCTGGCCTTCAACGAGAATTATGGCACGGTCGCAGATGTCACACGCATGCTCTATCTCGATGCAGATATGACGGCGCTCCCGGCGAGCCTCCCCTTGGAGGCGAGCCCGGGCCAGCGCTTTAACTATTCGAGCGGCACATCGGTTTTGATCTCGAAGATATGGATGGATCGGATCGGCAACATGCAGGCGGCGCTTGCCTATCCCAAGATGGCGCTGTTTGACCCGATCGGCATGTCGAGTGCCGTACTGGAGGTTGACGCGCGCGGCACCTTTGCCGGCAGCTCCTATCTCTACGCCACTGCGCGGGACTGGGCCCGTTTCGGGCAGTTTCTTCTTCAAGACGGCGTCTGGAATGGACAGAGGCTGTTGCCGGAACAGTTCATGGCGGCAATGCGGACGCCGACTGTGGCCTCGGGTGGCAAATATACGCAGGCGCAGGCCTGGCTTGCCGCGCCGGGGGGTGACAGCAGCACCATTGCCGGTCTTCCCGATGACACCTTCTGGATGGAGGGGCACGACGGACAGAGCATTGCGATCGTGCCATCCGCGAAGCTTGTCGTCGTCAGGCTCGGGCTGACGCCGAGCTGGCTCCGTTATAAGCCGCAGGTCCTGGTAAAGGAGATTCTAGCGGTGCTGCCCGGCAGTGGTCAGTAGTTGCCGTGGGCGACGTCGTTCATGCCCTTGCGCTTGGCATCATAGTAGTAGCCACGGGCATAGAGGCGGATCGCATCGTCTTCGCTGTTGTCGGAGACTAGCCAGGCGCCGCGAAGGTATTTGGCGGCGTATTTGATGTTGGTATCGGCGTCAAACAGGCCGGCGGGCTCGCCGTTGTAGCCCATCGACTTAGCCGTATTGTACTTGATCTGCATGAGGCCGAAGTAGCCACGCTTGTTATAGGCCTTCGAATTGTAACGGCTTTCCCGATGCACGACGCGGTGAAGCAGGGATGAGGGCACCTCGTAAAGCTTCGAGTACTTGTCGATAATTTTGGTGATCGCGCTTTTCTCGACCGTCGGTGCACCATCGTCGTCGCTGTCGCTGAACATGGGTGGAGCGGTCGGCGGGTCGGACGGACCTGAGGTGTCGAAGCCGTAGTCCATCATCGGATGCGGCATGGTATCTATTGCGGAAAGCGCGGCAATCGCACCAGTGCCAGCCTGCGGCGTCGCAGCAAAGGCGAGCTGCGTCGACGGAGAAGTGGTGCCCGGTCGCGGTGTCGGTATAACGGACTGGATAGCCGTCATCTCGGGCGTGAGCGGGATCTGCGCATAACCCGTTGCTGTGGCCTGCTGGATCTGGCTGCTCAACTGAGAGGGATCGGTTGCCGGCATGGCCGGTGCTGCCAGGGCAGTTGCTGTCGGATCGGCGGTGGTGATCATCGCCGTCTGGGGCGCGCCTTCGCCGGCCGGCACGGCTGCAAGCGTAGCGTCTTCGCCCGGCTTCGGCGTCGGAACAACGGTCTGGGCTGCGGTCAATTCTGCCTGCGACGTGTATTCGACGCTCGTGCATCCGGCAACAACGCCGCAGAGCATCGTCGAGACGATGAGACTGCGTTTCAGGCCGGAAAAACCGATCGCTACCATACTCTCACTTTCGTGAATGCGCCGCCCCGGCAGCATTTAGAAGTTACCAAAAACCTTAAGCCCGGATTCCGCAATTAACGTATTCGTTGTTTAGCCGCAACCCGCCGAAAATATTTACGCGGCGATGCGCCGATAGCCAGCGGTTACGGCGCCTGCAGCAATGAGCAAGGTGCCGCCGGTACGGTTGACTGCGCGCTGAACGCTTGCCTTGCGGATAAGGCCGCGCGCCGCGTTTGCGGCCAGCGCATAGATAGAGGCATTGATGGTCGCGAGCACCAGGAAGGTGGCTTCCATGACGAGCATCTGGCCAAAGAACGGCAGATCCGGATTGAGGAACTGCGGAACGAATGCGACGAAGAATACGATGCTCTTCGGGTTGAGAGCCGTTACGACATAGGCGTGGAGGAAAACCTTGAGCGATTTCTTTTCGGGCAGGTTGTCATTGTCTGCCATGGGCTCGGAAATCACGGGTGCACGCCAGAGTTTTACTCCGAGCCAGATCAGATAGGCGCCGCCGATCCACTTCAGTACCGTGAACAGGGTTGCGGAGGCCGCGAGTAGGGCCCCCAATCCGAATAGCGATGCGGTCATCGCGGTGAAGTCGCCGAGTGCAACGCCGGTTACCGTTGCAAGCGCCGTCTTACGGCCATGACCGAGGGCATAGGAAACGACGAGGAGAATCGTCGGGCCCGGGATGGCCAGCATGATTGCAGACGCAGCGGCAAAAGCGAACCAGGCTTCGAGCGACATGGAATCTCCTCCTATTCCCTAGGGTAAAAGCAAAGACACCATATCAACCCTCAGTCAATCATGCCGTCCGGTATTTCTGCCCTATTGTGTCCATGACTTCGCCGAACCACTTGGTGGAGATGTCAAAAGCCTTGCCGCCCTTGATGCGCGGGAACTCGATTGTCCGCAACTTGCCGTTCTGCGCTTCGTCGTGACCGGTAACACCCGATACCTTGTTGAGGGCGCTTTCGACGGCAAGGTCGGTCATGCTCTGAATGAGACGGAGGTCATCGCTGTTGGCAGGTGCCGAACGGGCAAAGTAGCCCGACTTCTGCACGAGCGAGCGCTCGGCATTGATGAGGCCTGCGAACTGCTTCTGGAACCAGCCGCCGACATTGATCGTATCAATCTTCACGTGGCCGAAAGCGTCGCGCTTGATGGTCTCGCCGGCGGCCTCGCGTTCCGCGACGATGGCGTCAAGGCAAGCGCCCTCCGAAACGAATACCGTCGCGTGGCCCGTGCGGTCGATGATTTCTTTCAGTCGTGCGGCTTCCGCATCGAGGTCGAACGCCATTTCAGGGAGATAAACCGCATCGATGCTCTTCATCTTGGCGTTCGTCATCAAGCCATCGACATATTCGTAATTCTTCGTCCGCTGCAGATAGGCCCGGGCAGTTGCTGCCGTCAGCCAGCCGCAGTGGCGTCCCATGACTTCATGGATGATCAGGGTGCGCGGTGCCGCCGTCTGTTCGTTGCTGACGTTGTCGAAGAACTGCGCGCCAATTTCCGCGGCCGTCCACGCGCCGAGCGACTGGCGGATGGGGACGACGTCATTGTCGACCGTCTTGGGCAGGCCAACGACCGTCAGATTGTAGCCATTGGCGGCCAGATATGCCGCCAGATCGGCAGCCGTGGTGTTCGTGTCGTCGCCGCCGATCGTATGAAGGATCGTGACCCCATCATTGGCGAGGCGCTCGGCCGCCACGCGCAGTGGATTTTCACCTTCCTTGACCAGGCCACGCTTCACGCAATCGGCTGCGTTGGTCAGCTTGACGCGGCTGTTGCCGATCGGTGAGCCGCCGTAACGATGCAGAAGCGGTGCCTTCTCCCGCATGTCAGCGGTGATCTTTATGCTATCGCCGAGGAGCACTCCTTGGTATCCGGAGCGATAAGCGACAAGCTCGATGTCCGGCGCCACGTCGCTGTAGCGTTCGATAAGTCCGCCGACCGCCGACGACAGACAGGGTGCCAGGCCTCCAGCCGTGAGCATTGCGACTTTCTGTTTGGCCATGATCCCTCCAACGTCTCATAACAGCGCAGTTGCGTGCTGCTTACCTAACGCATGGATGCGACAGGGAAAGGGGCATGTAAAGTGTAGTTATTATGAAAATCAGGCCCCAAACGGCGAAGACAGGCGGAAGCGGTGATATAATCGTTTCAAGCTCGAGATGGCGCTTCAGAAGGCTGTGGAAAGCGCGATCGTCACTCACTGGCAGCAGTTGGGACCCACTTCGCGCTGCGACCATGAACGAATTGTGAAAGGTCTATTCCATCCTACGACCAATCGCCGCCTTGCAAACGCAGGCATTATTTGGTCAAGGTGTTTCATCTATTTGCACTGCGAGAGACTTTTATGTCCTTCTGGGAAAAACTGCTGAATGCCATTGGCAACACCGCGGGCAACGTCCTTTCGGCGGTGGTCGAGGCTATCCGGACAGTTTTCGAGGGTGATCCCGAGACGCGCCGCAAGGTCGCCTTCTCGGTCGCGATCATCGCTTTGTCGGCGAAGATGGCCAAGGCGGATGGAATCGTCAGTGAGAGGGAGGTCGATGCCTTCCGTGAGATCTTCGAATTCCCGCCCGAGCAGGCGAAGAATGTTGCACGCCTCTATAATATGGCGCGTCAGGACGTTGCCGGCTATGAGGCCTATGCAGAGCGCCTTTCATCTTTGTGCGTGACTTGTGCAGCCAATTGCCCGGTGCTGGAAGAGGTGCTGGACGGTCTCTTCCACATCGCCAAGGCGGACGGGCTCGTCCACGAGAAGGAGTTGGCCTTCCTGCGGCATGTCGGCGAGATCTTCCATATGAATGAAGAGCATTTCGAACGGATCGCAGCGCGCCATGTCTCCATGGGTCGCGACCCATACAAGGTGCTCGGCGTGTCGCCCTCCGATGACTTCACGACGATTCGCCGTCGCTATCATGGCCTTGTCAGTGAACATCATCCGGATCGGCTGATTTCCCGTGGCGTACCAGCCGAGTTCCATGCCATTGCCAATGAGCGGATGGCTGCTCTGAATGCAGCCTACGAGGCGATCGAAAAGGAACGCCGCGCAGCATGACCTCGTTCGAGGCCGACTACCGGAAAGCCCTTGTTCGTCCGTCGCCCAATCACGGGGAGCGTGCGGGCGGGCGCAAGCCTGATATGATCCTTCTGCACTATACGGGCATGCCAACGCCGGATGGAGCGTTGGAGTGGCTCTGTCGTGACGAGAGCCAGGTCTCGAGTCACTACTTCGTAGGTGAAGACGGCGAGGTTCTTCAGCTCGTGCCTGAGGAGCGCCGCGCCTGGCACGCCGGCAAAAGTTACTGGCAGGGCGAGACCGATATCAACTCTGTGTCGATCGGGATCGAGATCGCCAATGCGGGGCACCCCGGCGGTCTTCCCGAGTATCCGCAAGAACAAATTCAGGCAGTCATTGAATTGTGTCGCGATTGCGGCCAACGTTGGTCCATTGCCCCCGAACGGGTGCTTGGACACTCCGATGTTGCACCGATTAGGAAGGTTGATCCGGGGGAAAAATTTCCCTGGGCAGGCCTTCACAGAGCTGGTGTCGGGCACTGGGTCGAGCCTGCTCCGATCGCAGGTGGAAGATTTTTCCAACGCGGAGACCACGGCCAGCCGGTCGAGGCCTTGCAGTCGATGCTCTCGCTTTACGGTTATGCGACGGAAATCACAGGCGAATTCTCCGATAAGACGGCGGGCGATGTGGAGGCCTTCCAACGCCACTTTCGGCCTGCGCGGATCGACGGAATTGCGGATTTTTCGACGATAGACACGCTACACCGTCTGCTGGCGTCGCTTCCGCGCTACTCCTCATAAGTCGTACTTTTAAGCGGCTCCGACTCCGAAGAATTCGGGTGTCTGCTGCGCCGCCACATGATTTCCCTATTATCTCCTCATTGCGATGGTCTAACGCCATCGTCGAACGGTGCCGCCTGGTTTGTTTTGGGGTTTCAGGCGGTTGTCAATTGAAACAAAAAGAATTGCTGCAGAACATCTAATGTATATCTGCTGCATATGGCCGGATTGTTATTAGAATTTCGATCCGGAAATTCTTTGGGTCGGAGTAATTAGACTGTATGAAGAAGATTATTTCTGCTGCAGTGTGCGCGAGCGCACTGTTGATGAGTATCAATTGCGCCTTTGCGGGCGAATGGGGTGCAAGATCTCAGACAGTTCCTTTGAAGACTGTTGACCGGACCAGCGGCTATGCGATGCCGGACTTCACCGCCAACAAGTATTCCGCTCTCATTGTCAAATATGCAAACCAGTACGATGTGCCCGTCGAGCTTGCTCATGCGGTCGTGCGCGTAGAGAGCAATTTCAATCCGAATGCACGCGGTAGCGCGGGTGAAATAGGTCTCATGCAAATCAAGCCGGCGACTGCAAGGATGATGGGTTATTCGGGGACGAGTAAAGGATTGTTCGATCCGGAGACGAACATCAAATTTGGCATGAAATACCTGGCTGCAGCGCATGAGCTCGGCGGTGGCGAAACCTGCGACACGATCCTGAAGTACAATGCCGGCCACGGCGCAACCCGCATGAACCCAGTCTCGAAGGCTTATTGCGGCAAAGTCCTGGCGATGCTCGATTGATCATCTGAACTGCTTGGTCGAGAATCACTTCGGTCAGGCACTTAACGATATGGTTCAACATGACGCCTGTGTTATCTGACCTCTGAAATGAGGTGACACGTGGCAGTTGATTTCAAGGTGATCATCGTCGGAAG
>Ga0075365_10000066_pt1 | contig 31412 bp, 21 predicted proteins | sample EndMetdeltDD1765_FD_71387 | JGI IMG/M metagenome (GOLD analysis project Ga0075365, IMG submission 71387) | Populus endosphere microbial communities from Tennessee, USA - Endosphere MetaG P. deltoides DD176-5 | ecosystem: Host-associated > Plants > Roots > Endosphere | place: USA: Tennessee... | reverse complement strand
GATCGTACTTATCTTGCAACAACAATGCTTCTGAGAGCCCGGCAAGATTCGCGTCGTTCTCAACGATGACCGCACAGCCAAGGAAGCGCTTGACGTCAGTCGCAATATGGACGTTTTTCCATGGCAGATTGCCGCAAGCAATGCCAATGCCTTTTTCGCGATCAATGAGCCCCGGCAGCGCAACGCAGGCGCCAGTAAAATCTTTTGTAGATAAACTTGCAACAACGCTTGCCAATTCCCGGATAAACTGTCGATAGTCACTTGGTGTCAGAAAGCGATGCTGCTCAACAATCTCGCCATACTTGTTAAAGCATGCAACGAGTGTTTTAGTTCCCCCAATGTCCACGGCTAAATACATATTGCATTTATTTTAGCACGAATATATTGAGCGTTCCTGAACTTTGACCGCGAGAGGTAAAACAGGTATAATGAGAGTAATCTAGCACTCATTCTATGAATGTGTGACGGAAATATATTACGAAGGAGGCATGTAAAACATGTCAAAAAATACATTATCAATGGATGAACTGCTTGCCAGCAGCGACGTTAAGCACCTCGAGAGCGGTGAAGTTGTTGAAGGTGTTGTAAGTTCAGTAAAGAAGCACGAAGTTTGGATTGACTTGGGCGCTAAGGGCGTCGGCGTTGTTATGCGTCGCGAAATTGGCCATGGTCAACAACTCGAACTTGATCAGAAGGTTACCGTTAGTGTAATCGATCCTGAGCTTGAAGAGGGTTACGCTCTCTTGAGTATGAAGCGTGCAGCAAAAGATCGCGGTTGGGATGAGCTCAAGCGTGTCTTTGAATCACAGGAAATCATTGAGGTTACGCCATACGACGCTAACCGTGGTGGTCTTCTTGTTGAGCTCGAAGGCATTCGCGGCTTCTTGCCTGTCTCTCAATTGGCAGCTGGTCACTATCCACGTGTATCAGGCGCTGACAAAGATGAGATCTTGCAGAAGCTTAACGCACTCGTTAGCAAGCAGATCCGCGTACGCGTACTCGATGTAAGCCGCAAGGATAACAAGCTTATCTTCTCTGAGAAGGAAGCTGTTAAGGACGACATGCAAGCTCGTTTCGCACAACTTAAGGTTGGCGATGTAGTTGAAGGTGTTGTTACTGGTGTTATCGACTTCGGCGCATTCGTAAACGTTGACGGCATCGAAGGTTTGATCCACATCTCAGAAATTTCCTGGGAACGTGTTGAAGACCCTCGTAAGTACGTTAAGGTTGGCGACATGGTTCAGGCCAAGATTATTGCTATCGATAAAGACCGCTTGAGCTTGAGTCTGAAGCAAATGAGCGAAGATCCTTGGCTTAAAGAAGTTAAGGCATTCAGCAAGGGCGACATCGTTGAAGGTAAGATCACTCGTATCACTCCATTCGGCGCATTCGTACAGTTGAGCCCATCTGTTGAAGCGTTGGTCCACGTTTCTGAAATGAGCGATGACGAAACTGTTGATCCACAGCAGATCTTCCAACTCAACGAAAAGAAGCAGTTTAAGGTGCTCGACATCGACACTGAAGCTCGCAAGATTGCGTTGAGCCTCAAGAGCGCTAAATAATTAGTTAGCTCGTAATTGTATTGTGACGCCGTTAATTCGGCAGAAAGGTGTGCCTTCTCATGGCTCGAACTATTGAAATTGAAGACATGATAACCGTTGGCACCCTTGCCGAAAAGCTTTCACTTCCAGTGACAAAGCTTATCGGTGAGCTGATGAAAAACGGCGTCATGGCTACTGTTAACGAGCGTATCGATTTTGATACTGCACAAATTATTGTTGGTGAACTTGGCTTGGACGTCTCCCTCTCTAAGAAGGTGATCGAGCCAGTTGCGCCATCTCGGGAAAAAAACCGTGAATACAGCGAGAATGCCACGTCGCGTCCGCCCGTCGTGGCTGTGATGGGCCATGTCGACCACGGTAAGACGAGCCTACTGGATGCTATACGCGGTGCACAAGTCGCAAAGGGCGAGGCGGGTGGTATTACGCAGCATATCTCTGCATATCAGATTAAGCACAAAGACCGTGCAATTACCTTCCTTGATACTCCTGGCCACGAAGCGTTTGCGGCTATCCGTGAACATGGCGCTCATCTTACCGACATCGCCATTATTGTCGTTGCGGCTGACGATGGTATTAAGCCGCAAACTGTTGAGGCAATCCGCTTTGCACGCAAAGCTGGCGTTAAGATCATTGTTGCAATCAACAAAATTGATAAAGAAGGTGCGGACGCTAACCGTGTTAAGCAACAGCTTGCAGAACACGAGCTGCTTCCAGAAGAGTGGGGCGGTGATACGGTTATCGTGGAAGTTTCAGCTAAGACAAAGCAGGGCGTCGACAACTTGCTCGATATGGTCCTTCTTGTTACGGACGTAGAAGACTTACGGGCAGACGCAACCGGTCCAGCTACTGGTTTGATCATTGAAGCACATATGGAACAGGGTCGTGGACCAATCGCGAATGCTCTCATCGAAGAGGGAACTGTAAAGGTTGGTGATTTTGTTGTAGCCGGTACAACATATGCCAAGATTCGTGCAATGCAAGCAAGTGATGGCACCGCTATTAAAGAAGCTGCGCCTTCAACTCCAGTTGTTATTGCTGGCTTCAAGACCCTTCCTGAATTTGGTGACGAATTTAACGTTGTTGCTAATGAAAAAGAGGCTCGCAATCAGTCAGAGCAGGCGGCGCTTCAGCACAAAACTGCCTCAGGCCGTGACATGAGTAGTAGTGAGCTTATCCGAATGATTAACCGTAATAACCAAGTGCAGAACCTGAACATCATTGTTCGCGCAGACGTACAGGGCTCATTGACCTCTGTTATTGACAGCCTCAAAGCACTTGATACCGATGAGGTTGCCGTCCACGTTGTGAGCTCTGGGGTGGGAGCGATTACCGAGAACGACCTCCATCTTGCAGGTACTAGTGGCGCGATTATTTATGGCTTTAATGTAATGGTTCCAGCTAACATCAAGCGACTTGCAAGTCGAGATAAGGTAAGCATTCGTCTTTATAAAGTGATTTATGAACTCATCGATGACGTTAAGCAAGGGTTGAGCTCACTGCTCGCACCAGAGATCGTTGAGACAGACACTGGACGCTTGGTTGTCCGGGCTATCTTTAAAACGACAAAGACCGAAGTTATCTGCGGTGGTGAAGTAACGAAGGGCAAGCTTGTAGTTCCTGCTATTGCACGTGTGATGCGTGATGGCAAACAGTTGGCTGAAGTTGAGATTACTAATCTTAAGCGTGGGCCACAGGACGCAAAAGAAGTGTTCGAAGGTGAGATGTGTGGTCTTAGTTTTAAAACAGCTTCTCGTGTTGACCTTGAAGAAGGTGACCATATTGAACTCTTCACGCGTGAAATGGTTGAACGATCACTATAGTTTTCCTCTCGCACATACAAAGTGGGCGTGATACGATAAAAGAGCGATAAGGAGTATGCATGATCAAACTTGATGACAATTTACTTACCGAACTTGGACTTCAGGCACTACCAGCTGAAGAGAAGAAAGCATTACTGCGTCAGATCTATGAGACGCTAGAGATGCGTGTCGGTACTACATTGGCTCGTCAGATGACCGATGCACAGCTTGACGAATTCGAAAGTTTTATCAATAACAACGATGAAGCTGGCGCATTACGATGGCTTGAGACTAACTTCCCTAATTACAAAGACGTTGTTGCTCAAGAATTTGAGATGCTTAAGGGCGAGATTCTGCAGGCTGCTCCTCAGATTGCGGCAAGTTCTGCGGCAGTGCAGCAGCAACCGATGCCACAGCCACAGCAAACTCCAGTCTATCAAGACCCGCAGTATGCTCAGCCGGTAATGCCACCTGCACCCCAGCAACAATATGCTGCACCTCAACCTGCCGAGTATCAGCAAATGCCACCTCAACCCGGCTACCAGCAACCGATGCCACAGCAACCGTCACAGCCATATCAACAGCCTCAACCGCAGCAGACATACCAGCAGCAACCACCTGCACAACAGCCGTATTACCAGCAGCCCCCACAGGCGCCTACTGACCCATCACAATACGGTACAGCTGCCTAGCCTACGGCTAGAGGAATTGTTTATAGCCGGCCAGGAATGCTTGGCCGGTCATTTCTTGCTTGCCGGCGGGCTTCAGTGCATCTATAACAAGTGACCGTTCGCCGCAATATGCGACGAGCTGCTTGTTTATAATGTCGAAAGTCCCAGGAGGACCAGGAAAATCTGTGACGTGCGCCTTCGTTATCACAACTTCTCGCGCGGCAATAACAGCATGACTTTTTGGCCACTCAATAAAGCCACGGATTTCCCGTTCAATTTGTTCAGCAGTTTTTTGCCAGTTAATAACGCCATCATCTTTAGTAATTTTGCGTGAGTAGGTTGGCTCTATCTTGGTGGTTTGGGGCTGTGGCGCTATTGATCCGTCAAGGTACTCAGGTATGATGGCGGTCAGCAGCGCATGACTCAACGTAATAAGCTCAGCTGTTAGTATTGGGGTTGTCATTCCTGGCTGCAATTCATAGACGCCGTACCCTAGAATAGGGCCTTCATCCATTGCTTCTACAAGCATCATAAGACTGACGCCAGTAGTTTTTTGCCCACTTAGTATGGCAAATGTAATTGGATCAGCACCGCGCCATTCGGGCAAGAGCGAGAAATGACTGTTTACGATGCCGTAGCTAAAGTAATCTATGGCTTTCTGGGAGACAATAATACCAAAATCAACAAGAATGGCAACATCACTCTTAAAAGGGTCAGTTGCGATAAGCTCGTCGAGCGTACGCTTGTTGGTGACAGTATGAATAGGGAGGTCAAGGTCTTCAGCAACACGAATAACAGGCACGTCACCTTTGTGGTGTTGGGGCCGGGGTTTTGTTACTACTGCCTCAATGGTAAAGTCTTGCGCAAGGAGGCGCAGGCTTTCCGCAGCTACTGGTCCACTACCAAAGAATACTACTGGCTTTGATGTCTTTTTCATAATCAAGCTCTTCTAGGTGCCCATCTTCTTTAAGGCGGAAGAATGCCGCAGGATCATCTTTGATTCGATCGATAAAGACAATGCCGTTAGTGTGATCAATCTCATGCTGGAAGATGCGGGCCAAAAACCCCTCTGCGGTTACGCGAAATTCTTTTCCATCTTCGTCCTGCGCCTTGACACGTACTTTTGTGTGCCGAGGCACTTTCCCGTAGACGTCAGGAACGCTCAAGCAGCCTTCATAGTCTTCCTCAACAGTGCCTTCATACTTTGTAATGACAGGATTGATGAAGACCGTAAAGGTATGGTCTTCTTTGTTGTCAAAATCGTTACGAATTACAACAATTCGCAGGAGTTGGTCTACTTGAACAGCGGCAAGTGCAACGCCAACTTCGTGATCGCGACTATTTTCCCAATCAATCGTGGCATCTTTCATGCCCTGAATAAGGTTTTTAATCGTTTCGTCGACAATGCCTACTTTTTGTGAACGTTGTCGAAGATGATTATTTGGCAAAGAAATAATATCATTTTTGGTCATTACTCGACAGTATACCGTATCTGTAACACCAATTACAACAGATTCATTGGGTCAATATCGTGTTGCCAGTTTGCGGGTAGGGCAGCGATTACCTTTAGGAGTTCGTTTCGATGCTTGGCTTTGATAATGAGCTGCCATTGGAACTTATCGTTTTGCTTTTCGTGGAATGAAGGTGCAGGCCCTTCTACTGCAATACGGAGCGAACTATTTTTGAGTGTTTTTGCAAGCTTTTCAGCAGCCTGCTGTGCTCCTTTTTGTGTTGCTCGCCGGCACCACAGCTTGAGCATGAAACAATACGGCGGGAAGGTGAAGCGCTCTCGCTCCTTGAGCTCTGTGCGGTAGAATGAATCCCAATCTTTGTGCACCACGGCTTGAAGGAGCGGGCTTTGTGGATTGTATGTTTGCAGCACGATTGCGCTGTCACGATGACCACGGCCAACGCGTCCTATAACCTGGCTCAGGAGCTGGAACGTGCGCTCCTGTGAACTGAAGTCGGGAACAAAAAGACTTGTATCGGCAATGAGAATGCCTACGAGCCCCAGTTTTGGAAGGTCCAAACCTTTCGCTAATGTCTGAGTGCCAATGAGTATGTCGATGTCTCCATCGCGAACGGAGTCGTAGTGTTGTTCAATCCGTTCTGCTTTTTTATTGTCAGTATCAAAGCGCTGTACGCGTGCTTCGGGGAAAAGTTTTGAGACCTCGTCGGCAATTGCTTTTGTGCCAATACTCTTAAACACGATGTCGGCATGCGTACACTCAGGACAGGCGATTGGCGGCCTGCCTTGATAGTCGCAACTGTGGCAGCGCATAGTGTGGCTGTCGTTGTGATAGACAAGGGGAAGGTCGCAATGAGGACAAACTGCCTGCCAGCCACAGTTCTCACATAGCACAACGCGGGCAGTGCCTCTTCTGTTAAGAAAGAGCAATACCTGCTCTTTCTTAACAAGCGTGGCTGTTACTTCGGCAATGAGCTCATCTGACAGATGAGATTTTTTGCTAAACTTATCATAATTCCTCAGATCAACAATACTAAGCCGCTTTTCATGGTCACCTTGTGTAGCCGTTTTTGTCATCCGGATGATGGGTCGGTGTTTATTTTCAGCGATAAAATAATCTGTAACAGAAGGTGTAGCCGAGCCCAGGACGAGCGGAATTTGGTGGAAGCTCGCAAGGGCACTTGCGACATAGGTAGTGTTGTAGAACGGGCTTTGGTCTTGTTTATAGGCAGTTTCATGCGACTCGTCGATTACGATAAGCCCAAGGTTGCGAACTGGGCTAAAGAGAGCGGAGCGTGGACCAATAATAATTACAGGATCAGTTTCCTTGAGGATAGTAAGCCATAGCTTTTGGCGAACCGACTCACTTAGTTGTGAGTGGATGACGATAACCCGTTTGCCAAATATCTTTTGAAAATCTTGCGCGAGTTGTGACGTCAAGCCAATTTCAGGGGTTAATATAATCGCCGAACTACCCTGTTTAACGGCTTTTTGGGTAAGCTCAAGGTAAACTCGTGTTTTACCGGTCCCGGTGTCGCCATGCAGGATGTGGAGGCCTTTTGGCTCTATGGCGGTAATGGCAGCCTGCTGGTCCTCAGTAAGCTGGGGTAATGTTTGAATCTTCTCATCGTGAATGGGTAGCGGCTTTACCGCTCTTTTCGGCAGGCTCCGGGGTAATATTTGTTGTACGATGGTCCCGAATGGGGCTGGATAGTAGTTCCGTAGCCAGTTTATGAGCTGTAAAAGCTCGGGAGGCAAAGGTGGCGCATCGGGTAAACTGAGGATTAGTTTGACGGTAAATGATGGTTTAGGCAGGGTTATGGCAGTTACGACTCCAAGAACTTCCTTGTTTCGAAGCGGCACAAAAGCGAGTGATCCTATCTGTAGAGGCTGTTCACTGGCATAGGTTAGCGCTTCATTTCCATGGTAAGAAGAATCGGCAACTGCAATTTCCACATAATGCATAGTTGCATTATAGAGATTCATTAGTTTAAAATATATAGTTGTAAAAGTTGTAATGACCAGCCGGTGTTCTGTATACTGAATAGTAGGTTACGTTGTTCTAATAACAATAGAAGATTTATGTTAGATGTATTTATCACTTCCAGAGTTCGTCGTAAGATCATTGTGATCTACGCAAAGTACCCCGACTTCAAGACGCATGTCCGAGGTCTAGCTAAGCTTATCAAAGAAGACGCGGGTAATATTCAGCGCGAATTAAAGCGTCTTGAGAAAGTTGGCTTCCTTGTATCCGAAAAGCAGGGAAATACCAAGATTTACCACACCAATAAGCAATTTCCGATCTTTAAGGAACTGCAGAGTATCGTGCTGAAGAGCCAGCGCGCGACACAAAAGAAGCAAGTTCTTTAAGATACGGCTTGCAAAAATACATCTGTTACGATAGAATAAGAAACGAAATGATACAGGTTACACGTAAAGACTCAAAAGAATCACTAGAGAACTTGCTTCGCCGCTTTAACCGCAAAGTGCAGCAAGCTGGTGTTATCGCTGTTGTAAAACAGGCACAGTACTTCGAAAAGCCTATAAGCAAGCGTGAACGTCGTGCGAAGGCAATCATTCGTACACAGCGCAAAGCTTTGAAGCTCAAGAAAATTAAGCTTGGTCAGCGATAGGCTACTATGCTAAAGCAGCAACTTGAGCAGGATGTAAAGACTGCGTTGCTAGCTGGTGACAAGGACCGCGTAACTACGTTGCGCGGTCTTAAAAGTGTTATCCTCTACGCAGAGGTCGCCAAAGGCAGCCGAGAAGTTGGCTTGCCAGATGACGAGATCCTGGCACTGTTCGCCAAAGAGGCAAAAAAACGCCAGGAAAGCGCCGATTTATATCGCCAGGGTGGCAACATACAAAAAGCAGAGGCCGAACTGGCAGAAAAGGCAATTATCGAAGAATATTTGCCTACACAACTTAGCGACGAAGAGCTTATTGCCGTAGTTGATCAGGTCCTAGCGCAATTTGAGACGCTATCACCTCAGGTTATGGGTCAAGCCATCGGCGCGATAAAACAAAAAACTGAAGGTCAAGCCGACGGTTCGCGAATCGCTCAGCTTGTAAAAGAAAGGCTTACGAAGTAAATGATTATTCTTACCGGTGTCGCTGGCGCTGGCAAAAGTATGCAGGGCAAGATTCTCGCAGATGAACACGGCTATGCATGGATCTCTACTGGTGAAATCTTGCGTGTACTTGTAACTGGCAAACGCCGCCAGGAGATGTTGCAGGGAAAACTTTTAAGTGATGAAGAAATGATGACCATCCTTGATAAAGTGTTTGAACTAATTGATCCCACACAGGAATTCGTTCTCGACGGTTTTCCTCGCACCATCCCTCAGGCCGACTGGCTTTTGGAACAGGTTAAAGCAGGTCGTTTCTCTCTTACGGCAGTTGTTAATCTGTCCGCTTCAGAAGAAGTTGTACGCGAGCGTTTAATGGCTCGAGGACGTGTTGACGATACTGATGAAGCAATCGCTGAACGATTCCGTGAATATCGATCAGTAACGTTGCCTATTCTTGAGCATTTCCGTCAAGAAAATATCGCAGTTTGTGATATTGATGCCGCACAAGAACCTCGTTTTGTGCACGATGCTATTCTGCAGTGTATTAGCGAAAAAATTTAGTAACGAGGAGTACCGGTGGCATGATTACCGTCAAAACGTCTGATGAAATTGCAGCAATGCGTGAAAGCGGCAGAATGCTTGCCACTATTTTGCAGTTGATTAAAAAAACCGTGCAGCCTGGTATGACACCAAAGGATATCTCAGCACTCGCTGCAAAGGAATTAAAGGCACTCGGTGGTGAACCGGCATTTTATGGCTTCTTTGGGTACCCAGACATTATCTGTATCTCGGTTAATAACCAGGTGCAGCATACAATTCCTACGAATACACCCTTTGCAGCCGGAGATGTTGTAAATTTTGACTTTGGAGTTCGGTACAAAAATATGGTGACTGACGCTGGTATTAGCCTTTGTGTTGCAGATAGAACAACACCTGACACTAAACGACTGCTAGAAGGCACTGAACGAGCTCTCTATGATGGCCTTAGTGTTGTAAAAGAGGGCATGAAAGTCGGTGACATCTCTGCTGCTATCGAAGCAACGCTTAAAAAATACCGGCTCGGTATTGTACGAGAATTGGTTGGGCATGGCGTCGGCTATGAGTTGCACGAAGCAGAACCAGAGATTCCCAACTATGGCCGCGCTGGTACGGGACCAGTTTTAAAGGCAGGTATGACTATTGCCGTAGAGCCAATTACAACATTGGGTAGTCCGGAGATAGTGGAAGCCCAAGACGGCTGGACGCTCCTTACAAAAGACGGCAGCTGGTCTGCACAGTTTGAACACACAATCTTGGTTACAAAAGATGGTATGGAAATTATCACGAGCTTGTAACAAAAATTTGCTCTAATCCAAGAATAAGCGCTATACTGCTTGCATATGCGCGATCCTGCCGCTTCAACATACGTCGGCCTTGACATCGGTACTAGTGTAGTCCGATGTGTTATTGGTATGTTGGACCAAAACAATCCCGGCAAGATATCTGTTCTCGGACACGGAAGTGCGCCAAATGTTGGCATGAGAAAAGGTGTTGTTGTGCACATTGATGATGCAGCCGAAGCTGTCGTACAAGCGATTACGGAGGCAGAACGTATCTCTGGCATGCGCATTAACGGTGCAACAGTAAATGTGAACGGTGCACATATCACAGGAATTAACTCAAAGGGTGTTATTGCTATAAGCACGGCAAACCGTGAGATAACACCCGAGGATCGTTTTCGTGTCGAGGAGGCAGCAACTATTGTTAAGCTGCCCCCGAACCGAGAAATTATCCAGGTATTTGCAAAAAATTATCGGCTTGATGGTCAGGACAACATTAAAGACCCTGTGGGTATGCACGGAGTGCGACTCGAGGTAGATACACACATCGTTTCGGCCTCCACACCAAATTTACGAAACCTTGATATGGCACTTGAAAAAGCGCAAGTTGCACCGCATAACCACACGCTCTCAAGCCTGGCTGCAGCCGAGGCTGTCCTTAGCCGCCAGCAAAAAGAAGCAGGTACGGTACTTGTTGATATCGGTGCTGGCACTACTAATATCGTTGTACTTGAGGACGGCGAAGTCCAACACGTTGCAGTATTGCCAATTGGTGGTGCACACATCACGAACGATCTGGCCATCGGCCTGAAGACAGACCTTGATGTTGCGGAGGCAGTAAAGGTACGTCATGCGAGCCTAAACCCAAAAAATGCAACGCCAAACATCCGCATTAAAGTAAACAACCAAGAACACATCTTTAAATCTGAAGATGTAGCTATGATTACTGAAGCTCGCGTCGATGAGCTTTTTGACTACGTCAATAAAGAGTTGGCACGAATTCATAGGGCACACAAGCTTCCGGGCGGTGTTGTGCTGGTGGGCGGTACTGCAAAATTGCCAGGAATGGCGGAATTTGCAAAAGAAAAGATGCAATTAGCCGCTCGAATCGGCAACCTACAGTCTATTAGCGGCCTTGTGGATACGGTAGCGGATCCTGTATATGCCGCTGCAGTTGGTCTGATGCTTTTGGATATGCTTCTAATGCCGGATACCACCCCTGGTGGCGCCGGACAGGCAAGTACCCGAGCAATTAATTTTGTCGATAATTTGTGGCGCCGAATTAAGCGATAACCAATTTTATTCAAATTGCTTACGCCTAAAAAACGCTGCATACTTTTGTTGAACTCGTATGCCGCATGGGCTATACTGCTTTTATACAAGAAGAATGAAGAGAGGGTAACTATACTATCATGCCTCAAGTTGAACCAGCTATCGAAACCATTGCCAAGATTAAAGTAGCCGGCGTTGGTGGAGCAGGTGGAGCCGCTATAAACAGAATGGTGGAAGCCGGTGTAGAAGGTGTTGAATTTATCGCAATTAACACTGACGCACAAGCGCTCTTTCACTCTAAGGCCCAAACAAAGATTCACATTGGTAAAGATGCAACACGCGGCCTTGGTGCTGGCGCAGATCCCAGTGTAGGCGAACAGGCTGCAGAAGAGTCTGCCGACGAAATCAAGAAAGCACTTGAGGGTGCAGACATGATATTCGTAACGCTTGGTGCTGGTGGTGGTACTGGTAGCGGTGCTGGCCATGTTGTTGCTCGACTTGCCAAAGAGATGAATATTCTCGTCGTTGGTTTTGCAACAAAACCGTTTGCATTTGAAGGTGAGAAGCGTCGCCGCAATGCGGAACTTGCTATCGATAACTTGCGCAACGCAGTCGATACGCTTATCACTATTCCGAACGATCGCCTTTTGCAGACAATAGACCGCCAGACGCCTTTGGTTGAGGCGTTCAAGGTTGCTGATGATGTACTACGCCAGGGTGTTCAGGGCATCTCTGACCTCATTACTGTCCACGGTTTGATTAACCTCGACTTTGCGGATGTTAAGGCAGTCATGGTTAACGCAGGTTCTGCGCTTATGGGTATTGGCCGCGCAAGCGGTGAAAACCGTGCTGTTTTGGCTGCACAGCAGGCAATTGATTCACCACTTCTCGAAGTATCAATTGATGGCGCTCGTGGCATTCTCTTTAATGTTATTGGCGGTAACGACCTCTCAATGCACGAGATTAACGCTGCAGCTGAAGCAATTACGAGTGCAGCTGACCCAGATGCAAACATTATTTTTGGTGCCACAATCGACGATAAACTATCGGGTGAAATTATTATTACCGTTGTCGCTACCGGTTTTGATGCCTCTTACTTTGGCAATCGCCGCAGCGCTGAGGAAATTGCTGCCGTACAGAGTACGGTAAGCCCAGAGCTGCTCGATGAAGCTCCGGTAGCCTCTGATGTCTCATCCGATCCAGTTGCAACTACTACTCAGCAAGATCAGAACGAGCCAGATCTCGCTGCCGTAGACATGACGTTGGATGATGCTCCTGCTACTGATTTTAAATCTGATGCAGCTATGCCTAACATTTGGACCATCGAAGATGACGACCCTGTCGACAATCCTTTGCACGATGCGCCAATCCATCACGATACTGGACACTCTGACGCAGTTGTTCACCATGATGAAGAACTTGAAAAACCCTCTTTTCTACGACGTCTTACCAAGCGACATCGTGACCAAGATGACCACGATCTTACTGCCTAGAAATAGCACGTTTCGTACTAAATAATACAACCGAAATTTCTTGCCAAAACGCTACAAATAGAGCTATGATTATTACCACAACCACTATATATAGTGATGGTACATTCAAACTAAAAAACAATAAGGAGTGCTAGGTGAAGTGCAATCAATGCCATTATGCCGATACTAAAGTGATCGAATCACGTGATGCGGCTGATGGTGAAGCTATTCGCCGCCGCCGGTCTTGCCCGGAATGTGGGTATCGCTTTACGACATATGAGCGTATTGAGCGCCCGCAACTTATCGTCGTGAAGAACGATGGAGTACGGGAAATTTTCAATCGCGATAAACTCTTGGGGGGTCTCTATCGCGCATGTGAAAAAACACCAGTGACCAATATGCAACTCGAGCGCCTTGTCTCTGGTATTGAGCACCAGCTCTATGCCTGTGGCGATGCTGAAGTGGCATCAAATAAGATTGGTGAAATGGTAATGGACCAGCTCGCACTACTCAATGAAGTCGCATATGTGCGATTTGCGAGTGTCTATCGACGCTTTAAGGATATTGCAGGCTTTGAAAAAGAGCTGTCGCATATTCGTGAGCGCAACAACGACCCTGTTGAGGTTTAGGGAGTTCGCGCAGTCAGCTCCCCAGGGATTTTAGATTTCTGAAGTCCGCGGGGAGCTGGCGACACATGAGCGGTGTTCGCGAACTCTAAACAAAAAATCATAAACAATTAACTATGTGGGGTGCTATGTGGCGAAAGCCAGATAGACTCAAAAAGAGGGTACTATGGGACAAACAACCAGTTTATCGGTTGGGCGATTTTTCACCCAGCCGAAAAGTAAGGCTTATGACCAACTGAACTGGGTTTCACAAGATTCAATCATTGTGAATCCAGCTACAAAAAAACCGGTCTTCGAGCAGAGAGGCGTCGAATTTCCGGAAGGATGGTCGCTTAACGCCATCAATATCGTGGCACAAAAATACTTTACTGGTACCCCTGGTACCGCTGAGCGCGAAGCTTCGCTGAGGACCTTGATCGATCGTGTTGTTGATACGGTTGTTCGTCAAGGAATTCAGGAGAAGTACTTCGAAACTAAGGCAGAGGCGGAGATGTATCGCGAAGAACTTAAATATGTTCTTGCGACGCAGCGCGCCGCCTTCAACTCACCAGTTTGGTTTAACATTGGCGCAGCGGACCGTGCTCAGCAGGCGAGCGCATGCTTCATCCTGAAGGTTGAGGACACTATGGAATCCATCCTGAACTGGTATAAAGAAGAAGGAATGATCTTTAAGGGTGGTTCGGGTGCTGGTTTAAATATCAGCTCTATCCGCTCTTCGGTAGAACCGCTTGGTAAGAGCGCGGGTCGTGCATCTGGCCCTATCAGCTTTATGCGTGGCGCAGACTCTGTTGCTGGCGCAATTAAAAGTGGGGGCAAGACTCGTCGTGCAGCTAAGATGGTAGTACTGAACGTCGATCACCCAGATGTAGAGATGTTCATTAACACCAAGAAGCGCGAAGAAGACAAGATTCGTGCGCTTCGTGATGCTGGCTTTGATATGAGTCTGGATGGTGCGGATATCGTATCTGTGCAATATCAGAACGCTAACAACTCAGTACGTGTAACCGATGACTTCATGAAGGCTGTTGAGAATGACCTCGATTGGCAACTTCGCGCAGTGACAACCGGTGAACCAGTAAAGACAGTAAAAGCGCGCAAGCTTTTCCGTGAATTTGCGGAAGCAGCATGGGCATGTGCTGATCCTGGCATGCAGTATGACACTACCATTAACCACTGGCATACAACACCAAATGCAGGCCGCATTAACGGCAGCAACCCATGTTCCGAGTATATGCACCTTGATAACTCGGCATGTAACCTGGCATCTATCAACTTGCTGAAATACCTGCGCGAAGACAATACTTTTGATGTCGAGGCATTTAAGCACACCATTGAACTCGTCTTTACTGCTCAGGAAATCCTCGTAGGCTACAGTGAATATCCCACAGAGGGTATTACCAAGAACGCCAAGGCTTATCGTGAGCTTGGCCTCGGCTATGCTAACCTGGGCGCCATGCTTATGGCTCAGGGCTTGCCCTATGACTCAGACGAAGGTCGCGCGCAGGCTGCTGCTATTACCGCAGTTATGACCGGCCATGCTTACGCGGTGAGTGCCAAGGTTGCCAACCGCGTTGGCCCGTTTGCTGGCTTCCACAAGGACCGTCAAGGCATGCTGAACGTTCTTCGTCAGCACCGCACAGAGGTTTCGAAGATTGACGCAAGCCTCGTATCAGAAGAGCTTCTGAACGCTGCTGCAACTGCCTGGGATGAGGCTGTTGAGCTCGGTGAACTCTACGGCGTACGCAACTCACAAGCGAGTGTTCTGGCACCAACTGGCACCATTGGCCTTATGATGGACTGTGATACTACCGGTATCGAGCCTGACTTCTCATTGGTTAAACACAAGAACCTTGTAGGTGGTGGCTCAATGGCTATTGTTAACCAAACAGTTCCACGTGCGCTCAAGACTCTTGGCTACCCACAGGCACAGATTACGGAAATCGTAAGCTATATCCACGACAGTGGTACGGTAGAAGGCGCACCTCACCTCAAAGCTCAGCATAAGGATATATTTGCTTGCGCAGTTGGCGACAACGCTATTCACTACCTTGGTCACGTAAAGATGATGGCAGCAGTTCAGCCATTTATCTCTGGCGCAATTAGTAAGACGGTCAATATGCCTGAAGAGGCAAGCGTTGAAGACGTCGAACAGCTTCACATTGACGCTTGGAAAATGGGGATTAAGGCAATCGCTATCTACCGCGACAACTGTAAGGTTGCTCAGCCACTTTCCGGTAAGAAGAAAGAAGTTAAAGAAGTCGTTACAGAAGAGATCGCACCTGTTGTGGTTGCTCCAGTTGAACAACTTATCGTCGAGAACCCTGCAGACAAGATTCTTGTTAAGGGTGCGGTTCGTCGTCTCTTGCCACGTCGCCGCAACGGTAAGACCTACAAATTCCGCATCGCAGACCTAGCTGGCTTCTTTACCGTAAGCGAGTACGAAGATGGTACTCCTGGAGAGCTCTTTATCCGAGTGTCTAAGCAGGGATCAACCCTATCTGGCCTTATGGATTCATTTGCTATCTCTGTTAGCCATGGACTTCAATATGGCGTGCCACTCAAGAGCTATGTCCGTACGCTTATGAGCAGCAGTTTTGCTCCTGCCGGTATCACCGATGATGAAGACATCCGTACTGCAACATCGATCACTGACTACATCTTCCGCAGACTGGCCCTTGACTACCTGTCATTTGACGATCGTCTTGAGCTCGGCTTGGCTTCATTCGATGAAATGCCAGATGAGCAGCAGACGATGTTCTTGACTGATGACCAGTCAGTAGTTGGCCAGCAGGTTCAAGAGCAGCACCCAGAACCAGCAGCAGAAGCTATCTTCTTTTCAGAAGTTGCCTCAAAGACTACTCCAAAGGCCGACAGTACTGCACCTTTGTGCTACAACTGTGGCAACCAGACGCAACGAGCTGGTAGCTGCTATGTATGCAGTAGCTGTGGCTCAACCACTGGCTGTAGCTAGAAATAGCCTACAATAGTGCAAAAAACAACAGTCGTCTCAAGGGGCGACTGTTGTTTATTTAATGAAAATTGTGCTATTATCGATCTGTGAAAGTGCTTGTCCTTTATCGACCCAACTCTGAACACGCGAGCGAGGTAGAATCATTCGTTCGTGATTTTCAGAGACTCCACGATTACGGTTCGAATAAGGTAGAGCTTATAAGTGTTAACACCCGTGATGGTGCTGCAACCGCTTCTCTTTACGATATTTTAAGCTATCCTGCTATTCTTGCGCTCGCAGATGATGGCTCTGTCCTGAACCTCTGGGCTGGCCCTCGACTCCCTCTTATGGACGAAGTCGCTGGCTATATGTATAGCTAAGCTTGCCTAGCTTGCGCAAGATGCAGTATAATAAGCAACAAATGCACCCTGTCTGCGGGCAGGTTAGCGGCTATCAACCGCGAAGCAGCAGGAAGAAATTGGTTATCCAAAAGTAGAACCTGCCGGGAGAGACTCCGTAATGTCGTAAACAAGAGCCAGTTAAGAGTCATCTCTTTTGGAAGTTGGATGGTACCGCCCGCAAGGGCTCCAACAGTCAAAAGCGATGACTTTTTTGTATGTAAGGAGAGCATATGAAGTTTCAAAAGGGAACACGCCGCCGTGCGTTGGAATACGAGAAAGACCTCGTTAAATACTGGAAAGAGCACAAGACGTTTGAGAAGTCGATTGAAATGCGACCCAAAGACAACGCCTATGTTTTTTATGATGGACCTCCGTTCATTACCGGCGTGCCGCACCACGGTACATTACTGAGCTCAATCGCTAAAGATGTCGTGCCTCGCTTTTGGACAATGAAAGGTAGGCGCGTTGAGCGTGTATGGGGATGGGATTGTCACGGCTTGCCGGCAGAAGTCTTTACCGAAAAGAAACTTGGTATTAAAGATAAGCGTGATATTGGTACAAAGATTTCTCTTGAGGAGTATATCTTAACCTGCCGCGAAAATATGGTTCAGACTGGCTCACTCTGGGAAGACACTATTGATCGTATTGGCCGATGGGTCGACTTTAAGGGTGCCTATAAGACGATGGACAAAGAGTTCATGGAGTCTGTCTGGTGGGCGTTCAAGAAATTATACGAAGACGGCAAGATTTATGAGGGTGAGAAAGTTCTTCTGTACTGTACGCGCGATGCCACTCCTATTTCGAAGGCTGAAGTTGCAATGGATAACTCATACCAGGATGTGACTGACCCCTCGGTATTCGTAAAATTCAAGCTTAAAGGCGAAGACACATATCTCTTGGCGTGGACCACTACCCCTTGGACGCTTCCGGCTAACACTGCCGTAGCAGTGAATAAAGAGTTTGAATACAGTGAGGTCTTGATTGATGGCCAGAAGCTCATTCTTGCATCAGAACTTCTTGACAAAGTTTTGACCGACGAAAAGCACAAGGTTCTACCGTACGAGGTGCTTCGTACGCTCAAAGGATCAGAACTGATAGGCAAATCTTATGAACCTTTATTTGAGGATCGTGGCGAAAATGCTCATAAAGTTTGGGACGCTGACTACGTTACGCTTGATGACGGTACCGGCTTGGTTCACTTGGCTCCTGCGTATGGTGAAGAAGACTATGCACTTTCTCGCGAAAAAGGCTTTCCATTCGTCAGCAATATTGATGATAATGGCCTCTACAAAGAAGGCGAGTGGAAAGGACAGAATGTCTGGGAGGCAAACAAGCCTATTGCCAAAGAACTGCACGCACGTGGTGTGATCTGGAAGATCACCTATATTACGCACAGTTACCCACACTGTCATCGCTGTGGCACTAAACTGATGTATCGTGCACATCCAAGCTGGTTTATGGATATCGATGGCCAGAGGTCAGAGATGTTAGAGCAAAACCAAAACGTGAATTGGTTCCCGCCCCATATCAAGAACGGTCGTTTTACCAAGACAGTTGAGACGGCCCCGGATTGGAATATGAGTCGTGACCGCTTTTGGGCGACGGCCATGCCCGTCTGGAAGGGCATTGATGCTGAAGGCAACGAACAGATCAAGGTTGTCGGTAGTTACGCTGAGTTGAAGGAGCTATCTGGCGAAGAACTTGAAGATTATCACCGTCCATGGATCGATGACATTACTTTTGAGCTTGATGGTGTTACGTACAAGCGTATTGATAAGGTCCTAGATTGTTGGTTTGAGAGTGGTTCTATGCCATTTGCGCAATTCCACTATCCGTTTGAAAATGTTGAAAAGTTTGAACAGAATTTCCCTGGTGATTTTATTGTTGAGTATGTTGGCCAGGTCCGTGCATGGTTCTACTATGTTCATGCGGTCAATGTGGGCCTTTTTGGTAAGAACGCCTTCAAAAATGTTATTACGACGGGAACTCTCGCGGGTAATGACGGGCGCAAGATGAGCAAGAGCTTCGGAAATTATACGGATCCGAACGAGCTTATGGACCAGTATTCAGCAGATTCATTGCGCTTTCTGCTTATGAGCTCACCACTTATGAATGGAGAAGACTTTTCTTTGCTCGATAAGGACGTGGCCGATACTGCTCGTAAATTGAGCATGGTTTGGAATATGTACGACTTCTTTACGTTGTATGCTGATGTCGATGGCTGGGAATGGGAAGGCTCGTTTGACGATCCAAGTAGTTCACTGACGAATCCATTGGATATGTGGATCGTATCTCGCGTTCATCAGTTACAGTCTGAAGTGGAAAGCGCTATGGAAGGGTATGATATTCCAAATGCAACCAAGCCAATCTTGCCGTTCCTTGATGACGCGTCAAACTGGTATGTGCGCCGCAGCCGTAAGCGCTTCTGGAAATCAGACGACGACGCAGATAAGAATGATGCCTACAAGACGCTACACTACGTCCTGGTTCGTCTTTCGCACGTCCTAGCTCCATTTACGCCTTTCTTGGCGGAAGAGCTGTTCCAGAAGCTTACAGGCGGTGAGTCAGTCCACTTACGTGACTGGCCAGAGGCCGGCGCTGTAAATCAGGCTGTGCTTGGTAGCATGGCTCGTACCCGACAGATTATCGAGGCTGGCTTGGGCCAGCGTATGTTTAAGAGCGAGACCGAATTACAGGTAAAAGTTCGTCAGCCCCTGCAGACACTTTCATACGGTGGTGAGAGGCTTGCTAATGATCTTGAACAAATGATCGCCGAAGAAGTGAACGTTAAACATGTTGTTCACGATGGCGAGAGCGATGCTGCTTTTGTGTCTGTTGATAAGACAATTACTCCCGACCTTCACAAAGAAGGCCTCATGCGCGAAGTGATCAGAAATATCCAGTCTGCTCGAAAGAAGGCTGGTCTTGAGGTTGACGATCGTATACGACTGGCCTTATTGACTCACGAGAACGAGCTGCATGAAGCAATCGCCGAATATGGTGATGTTATTAAGGCTGAGACGTTGGCGCAGGATCTTGTGTTGGAATCGAAAGAGTACACTCATGTTTCGGAGTGTAAAGTTGAAGGTACGGAGCTCGTGATCGGTCTCGAGAAAGCCCTCTAAAGGATTATCTTTACACAAGGCCCCATATCTGTTACTATTTATTGGTATATAATTTCTTGAAAAGAGAGTTACAAAGTATGAAAAAAGCAGTTATTGCAACCGGCGGCAAGCAGTACATCGTCACAGAAGGCGAAACTCTTGAAGTTGAATTGCTCCACGCTGATAGCAAAACCGTATCTTTTGAGCCATTGATGGTTATCGATGGTGATAAGGTTACCGTAGGTGCACCAACCGTAGCAAAGGCAAGCGTATCAGCTGAAGTAGTTGAAGACGAAGTTAAGGCTGACAAGGTTGTTGCAATCCGCTACAAGGCTAAGAAGCGCGTGCACAAGGTTCATGGCCACCGCCAGCGCCACACCGCAATCAAAATCACCAAGATTGCCTAAAAAATCACCACTGCATGTGGATAAAATCAACGGACTATAGCAGTTCGTTGATTTTTTTACATCTAAAAAATTTTCTGAATTGCTTGCTGTTATAGATAAAGGTGACATACAACCGGAATAGCGTCTTTTTGAAATAGAAAATTTACAACGATATTTGTGCAGAAAAATGTATTCAGACTAGCCGTAATCTAAAATAAAATTATATCTTGTAACCCCTTGAGGTAACATGCTATTTACGCGCATAATTAAGACTGAACCTGAGGGGCAAAAAGCCCCGTGCAAAAATAAACATGACCAAACCAAAAATAAAAATACCAGTTTTGTTATTTGCTGCGCTCAGTATGGGTGTATTTCTTGTACTCAATTTTTACGGGTTTGTGGCTCGCAGGCAGGCTCAGGCTGCTACGACAAGCACTATCAACTTCCAAGCCCGCTTGATGACTGCGGCGGGGGCAATTGTTCCCGACGGTAACTACAACGTTGAGTTTAAGCTCTACAATGCGTCAAGCTCTTCGGGCTCAAGTCAGGGCTCTTGTACGGGAGATAGTGCCTGTTTGTGGACGGAGACTCGAACAAGCTCAAATGTTGTCCGTGTCGCCAATGGCTACCTAACGGTAAACCTTGGCAGTGTCACGAGCTTTCCAACTACCATTAACTGGGATCAAGACCTTTGGATCACTATGAACATTGGTGGCAAAAATGTGAGCCCTTCGTGGGATGGTGAAATGTCACCTCGACTACGATTAACGGGTGTGCCGTATGCATTTCGTGCAGGCATGTTAGCCACGAATAACGGTAGCTTTACGAGCACCCTGGGCTTTGTGCAGCCAACGGCAAATCGTACCATCCAGGCGCCGGACGAGTCGGGCACAATCTGTCTGCAGAACTCTTCGTCTTGTGGGTTTGCGCTTTCCAGTGGCTCAGGGAGTTACATTCAGAACGGTACCTCGTTACAGTCGGGCGCCAATTTCAACATATCCGGTACTGGGATAGCTGCCACAGCTCTGCAGGCGCCTCTACTAGACGCTGCCAGCTCAGGTGCGTTGAACATTGGTACCACCAACGCCACGTCAATTAACCTCAATAAGTCCACAACTATCACCGGTGGCATAAGTCAGTCTGGCGGTACTATCTCTTTGGCTGGAAACGCGGCCTCGTCGGTTAGTACAACTGCAGGTGCCTTAACTTTGCAATCAGTAAACTCTTCAACTGCTATCGTGCTAACGGGTACGGCCGGTACGCCGAGCATTACGATGAACACTGGTTCATCCGGCAGTATTTCCATCGGTACGACCAGCCTTAGTACGGTTACGCTGGGTAGCGCCGCCACAACCGTTAACATTGCTACATCGACGGCCGCTCATACTGTTCATATTGCCGACGGCGGTACGGGCACGCAGGCTGTAACTATCGGCTCAACTACCGGAAACTCATCCAGCACGACAATTCAAGGTGGCACAGGCGCCTCTGCTATCGCTCTTACTACGGCTACGAATGGCAAAATCAACCTTACTGCAGCCGGATCTGGCGGTATCACCGGCACCTTAGGAAGTGCGGGCTTTGCGTATAAGACTACAACAGATAGTAGCACAGCACTAGCCATCCAGGCCTCTAATAACGATTATATATTCACTGTCAGTACCAGCGCTGGTGTGGTTACTATGGGCGCAATCCAGGCAACATACAGCGGCTTCGACGGTACACTCAACGCACCGTTCGGAAATATCACGTTAGGCGGTGCAAATACAACAACGATACAGGGTAATTCCAGTAGTACCTTTAAGGGAACAAGTGGATCATTTACAACAACACTTGGGTTCACTACGCCTACGGCCAATAGAAGTATCCTATTGCCAAACGAAGGTGGCACACTTTGTATCCAAAACTCAACAAACTGTGGTTTTGCTGCTTCCAGCGGCTCCGCCAACTACATCCAAAATACAACGAGCGTTCAATCTGCAAATATGTACGTCCAGGCTGCGACGAGTGGGTCGGTTGCGGGTGTGCTTCGCGCTAACGCTGCAGGTACGGGTGATATACTCAACCTTAGGAATGGCGCGGGTACTAATGTCGCAACCTTTGGTAGCACTGGCGCTGTGCTACTGCAGAACTCAACAGATTCATTATCGGCATTTGCAATAAATACATCAGTTGGCGGCACCAACGAGAATGTATTTCGTGTTGATACCACGAATGAACGAGTTGCTGTCGGTGTTATTAGCGACCCGATTGGCGCTAAGCTAAGCGTAGCGACAAGTAGTGCAGTGGGCCTGCGTGTGTATCAGGGTGGATCATCCGACGCGTTCCAGATGGGGAACGCTACCGCTGATTTCTTCAAGGTAACAAACACTGGCGCGATGTTCCTGCAAAATACCGCTAACTCTACTACGGCGTTTCGTATCCAGAATGCTCTTGCTACAAGCAACGTGTTGGTCGCAGACACGACTAATACTCGAATTGCGATTGGCCAGGCCTCGGCTTCATATACCTTAGATGTGGCGGGAGATATAAACACGAGTACTCAGCTGCGCATCGCCGGTACCTCTATATGTGATAGCACGGGTTGTACTGCCAAGACGGGGTCAGGCTTCTACATTCATAACCAAACCACAGCTCAGTCCTCTAACATGTATGTCCAAGCTGCATCGAGCGGATCTGTGGCGGCAGTATTGCAGGCAAACGCATCTGGATCGGGTGATATTCTGGACCTCAAGGATGGCAGCGGCAACAATGTCGCGACCTTTGGCAGTACCGGTGCTATAACGCTCAAGAACTCTGCCAACTCAGCAAACGCATTCCAGGTTCAGAATGCTTCGGGCGGACAGCTATTGAATGTCAATAGTTCTAATAGTGTTATTACCCTAAATGGCGGCGCAGGGGCTGGGCTGACAGCGTGGACATCTACAAGTAGTATGACTACCGCAAGTTCATTTGCAGGTACCGTTGTGATGAATGGCTATGTTTATAACATCGGTGGCTATGCAAGTGGCTACAGCAGCGCTGTTCGATACGCGCCGATTAAGCCGAACGGTACCTTGGGAACATGGGCAACTACTACGGCGCTTGGCGGTGCGCGTGGCTACACTGCAGCGGCATCTGCTTCTGGTTACCTCTATGTCCTCGGTGGCACCGACGGCTCTTCTAATCAGAATACGATCTACATCGCAAAACAGAACGCCGACGGAACACTTGTCAGTTGGCAAACCAGTCCCGTAACTCTTCCTTCCGCGATGAACGCAATGGAAGTCTATGTAGTAAACGGTTACCTCTATGTCCTCGGTGGTAGCGTTAGTGGCTCATCTTCGACAACAGTCTACTACACCCATATCAATGGCGATGGATCGATTAATTCTTTTGATACTACAACAGCATTGCCGGTGGCACTTGCGAATGGTAGTACCTTTGCAGCTAATGGCTATCTCTACTATATGGGTGGTATAAATGGTTCTGGCACAACAGTTGGGGCTACCTACTACGCGCCGCTAAACTCTGACGGGTCACTCGGCAGCTGGACGTCTACGACCAGTTTGCCCACTACAGCGGCGAACTTCGCATCTGTTGTGATGAATGGCAACGTCTACATGATTAAGAACAGTACGACGGTCTCCTATGCGCCACTTAACAGTAATGGAACAATCGGTACATGGGTGAGCGATAGCAACGCATTGCCCGTATCGCTTACTGGTATGGGGGCCGTAACGTACAATGGCTATATCTACGTTATGGGTGGCTATAACGGTACGGCAGGTACAACTGCTGTATATTACACATCAGGTGCGCGTACAATGGTTGCCGGATCACTTGACTTGGTGGGCCTCACGGCAGCAGGTTCTATGACCGGTGACTCGACGCAAGAAACAGGTAGCGTGGGGGGCACCTTAACTGCAGGAAATACAACAATAGTCGGCACACTTCAGGTCCAGGGGCAGTCTACGTTCAATCAGGATGTAGCGGTCAATGGAAATAGTCTTACAGTTGGAAATAACCTCGATAGCACGAGTACGGGTAATACACTGATAACAGTTCAAAGCAGGGGATTCGCAGGGCTGGAACTGTACGGAGATAGTACAAATGACAACACCGTAGAGGGTGGTGGGGCATACGTGCTCTATTCAACCGACGGTATTCTTGGAACAGAGGCTATAAGCGGACTCGTGCAGCAGGCCGATGTTGATCCATCGGGTACTGCCTATACTGGAGCTGTCGCTAATAATATGCTTATCGGTACCCGTAGTAACTTTGCTCTACAGCTGGGCACTAACACCACTGTTCGAATGACGGTCATGAACAGCGGCAACGTCTGTATCGCCTCTGCGACTTGTACGAAGAAGTTGGGTGTAACGGGTACGATTGGCGCCTCTGGTGCAATTACTGCAAACACGACGCCCGACCTTGCAGAAACGATTCCCGCTGCGCCTGATGTTGAAGCTGCTGATGTTGTGATGGCCGACCCAGATAACACGGAGCGTGTTGTGAAGTCTGACCGAGCGTATAATTCCGCAGCTGTGGGTGTAATCTCTGATGGCAGCTCTAGCTTTATGATTAATTCATATGGCGGTAGTGCGGATGCGGCATTGACCGGAAAGCCTTTGGTGCTCGCCGGACGAGTTCCGGTAAAAGTCACCAATGAGGGTGGCGCGATTCATCCCGGAGACCTTCTGACGAGCGCTAGCAGGCCTGGATATGCGATGAAGGCAACCGATTCGGGTCCAACCATTGGAACGGCTCTCGGCTCATTTAATGGCACGTCAGGAACAGTACTTGTTCTTGTAAATCTAGGCTATAAGAGCAGCGGTACGGTCCAGGGGGCTGGCAGCAATTCAAACTTCCAGGATATTAACGCTACAGGAACGCTCTACGCACACGGCTTATCTATTGCTGGCGATGCAACAATTAGTGGCTCTCTGACGGTTGGTGGAAATATAACCGTTGGCACGATTATGATTGCCGGTCACGTAGTGACCACCGGCGACGCTCCTGGCATTCAGCTCCGAACTGGCAGCGGCAACGCTGCGCAAGCGACAGTAACCGGTAACGATATTAGCGGCCGCATCAGTATTACGACCGGCACCAGTACGGCCGCCGACTATCTCGTGCACATCGTATTTAAGAACGCATATGATAAGCCTCCGCAAGTACAGCTGACCTCTGTGGGCAAGTCGAGCGTCTTGCTACAACCCTATGTTGATGAGATCGATCCAACTGGATTTACGCTTGGCACTGCCGAAGCACCTGTTTCGGGGCAGACCTACACGTTTACCTACCAGGTCATGCAATAGAGCGTTGCCCTGACTAGCTACTTACATCTGTTAAATTATCAAAAGTGTAGCTAAAAAAACATCTAAAAAATGTATCCATATTTTGGGCATAGTCTAGGTAATTTTTAGCTGCAAAACGCATAGAGCTGTTGTGACACTGCCAACTTACATGAATTACAAGAAATGGCAGGCTCTATGTGGAAAACTTTAATCGTAAAATGTTCTTGTTATACTAATTTACAACATGTAGTAGGTGTTAGAGCTCGAAATTCGAGGTGTAGTGCACAGGATCGACACTTGCAAAACAGGCAAAAGACGTTAAAAAAACAACAAAAAATCACTATGATGATTGGAAAAAAATGGAATAAATTTGTGTACTTTTTTGCACTTCCATTCTTGAGGTGGCGTGGTATTTAAAAGATAATAGCAATAGGCTTTTGGGCATAGTCCCGCAAAATAAATATCCAATCTGAAAAAAGCTATGCAAAAACTATCACTACCGGTTCTAAGGGCCCGTTTCTATGCTATTGTAGCTAGCCTTTGGCTTGTGAGTGTTTTTGCTATGGGCTTGTTAACTCTTCCGGCAAAGACGGCCACTGCGGCTACAGCATCGACGGTTAATTTCCAAGCCCGCTTGATGACTTCGGCAGGAGCAATTGTCCCAGATGGTAACTACAACGTTGAATTTAAACTCTACAATGCACTGACATCGTCGGGCTCAAGCCAGGGCTCTTGTACGGGAGACAGTGCTTGTTTGTGGACGGAGACACGGGTAACCAGTGACAAAGTTCACGTTGTAAATGGCTATCTTACGGTTGATCTTGGAGGTGTGAACGCATTTCCAACGACCATTAACTGGGATCAGAACCTTTATCTGACAATGAACATCGGTGGCACGGGTACTGCAGCATGGGACGGTGAGATGTCCCCCCGTCTGAAATTAACAGCCGTGCCGTATGCTTTCCGCGCAGGCCAGCTGGCTACGCTAAATGGCAGCAATGCGGCAACGCTCGGCTTCGTGCAACCAACTGCAAATCGCTCGATTCTCTTGCCGGATGAATCGGGTACATTGTGTATTCAGACCTCAGTAAACTGTGGATTCGCGTTGGCAACTGGATCCGGTAATTATATCCAGAATGGTACCTCGTTACAGTCGGGTGCCAACTTTAATATATCCGGGACGGGTATAGCGGCTACGGCTTTGCAGGCACCGCTGTTAGATGCGGCAGCGAGTGGTGCGTTGAACATCGGTACTACCAACGCAACGGCTATCAACCTCAATAAGTCCACAACTATCACCGGTGGTATAAGCCAGTCGGGAGGAACGATATCTTTGACGGGTAACGCAGCATCATCGATAACGACTTCTACGGGTGCCTTAACGCTTACTGCTGCGGGTACTTCAAACTGGACCGTTGGTGGCACAAACCAAAGCTTAACTATCACAACCTCTGGCACGGGTACTATGACGCTGGGCACAACGGGTGCAGGTACGGTGACGATCGGCAGTAGTTCACAGAATATCAATATCGGCATCACTAACAATGCACATAACATTCATATTGGAGACGCAGGTACAAGCACAACACAAGCAATTACTATTGGCTCAACCAACGGCAGCTCAAGCACAACAATCCAGGGTGGAACAAGCTCAACTGCAATCAACTTTACGACAGGCACAAATGGAAAGATCAACCTGAATGCACAGGGAACAGGTGGCGTCGTAGGCACCTTGGGCAGCGGTGGTTTTGCATTAAAGACGACAACTGACAGCAGCATGGCATTTGCCGTTCAGGCATCTAATAACGATTACATATTTAGCGTTAGCACAACTACTGGTGTGGTGACCATGGGCTCTATACAAGCGAGCTATAGTGGATTTGATGGTACGATCAACACCCCATTCGGCAATTTGACCCTGGGATCAACGAGCAACGCGACTAAGATTCTTGGCAGTTCTGGCATGACGTTGCAAGCAACGAGTGGGTCATTTACGACTACGCTGAGCTTTGCTACTCCTACCGCCAACCGGGCAATAGTGTTGCCGGATGAGGGCGGTACACTTTGTATTCGCAACTCGACCAACTGTGGCTTTGCTGCTGCAAGCGGTTCAGCAAACTACATCCAAAATACGACCACTGCCCAATCTGCAAATATGTACGTCCAGGCCGCTACGAGTGGATCGGTTGCAGGCGTACTTCGCGCTAACGCTGCAGGTACGGGCGATATCCTTGATCTCAAGAATGGCGCCGGTACTAATGTCGCAACCTTTGGTAGCACTGGCGCTGTGCTACTGCAGAACTCAACCAACTCCACGGCTGCACTACAGGTTCAAAATCTTGCAGGCACGTCGCTGTTCAATATCGATACAACCTCGAATGGACTTATTACTACGGGTACGGCACTGCGCCTCAATGTTACCAGTACAAATGCAGACACCTTCACGACACCTGTCGGTAACTCAGTAAAGACGGCGATCAACATACCACTCTACGATCCTGGTGCTGCTGGGCAGATCCTGGCCTTTGGGCTTTCAAGCACAGCGAACGCTACCGCTAGAGGTATTACGGTATTCGACGCTCGTTCAGCAGGTGTTATTCAGCCGGCAATCGCTGTAATTAGTCCTAATGAGAACGATATCTTTGGCCTCTCATGGAATGGCCTTAATACGGTTGCTTCCCTTGAGACAGGTAGTGCTGCAATCGCGTTGCGCCCAGGTGGTACAAATGTGAAGCTGTGGGCTGGTAGCACCGGCGTGGCAATCGGTAATAATGTCTCGTCCGCAAGCTACCCATTGGATGTAACGGGTGACGTCAATACCTCAACGCAGTATCGCATTGGCGGTACAGTTGTTTGTACTAGTACTGGTTGTACGCCTGCGGCTGGATCTGGCAATTATATTCAGAACACGGCTACTGTCCAATCTGCTAATATGTACGTCCAAGCCGCTACGAGTGGATCGGTTGCCGCTGTGCTCCGTGCAAACGCAGCTGGAGCGGGGGACATTCTCGACCTCAAGAACGGTGCGGGCATAAATGTTGCGACTTTTGGTAGCACTGGCGCAATACTGCTGCAAAACTCAACTGATTCAGCAACAGCATTTGTTATAAACACTTCAACCGGTGGCACTAATCAAAACGTCTTTAGGGTTGATACGGTGAGTGAACGTGTTGCCATCGGTGTTGTTGGCGGCACCCCAGCTGCTAAGCTCAACATTGCAACCGGATCGACAGTTGGTTTGCGTGTTTACGATAGTGGTGCCTACAACTCACTTGAGCTTGCCAATGCGACGGCTAATACAATGACTGTTGACCAAAACGGCCTTACCCTACACAAGACCACAACTAACTCTGTTAATGCTTTCCAGGTTCAGAATGCCACGACGGGTATCGCCTTTAACGTCGATACTACTAACTTGCGTGTTGGTATTGGTGGCATTACAACCCCGGCGGTTTCTCTCGATGTTCAAGGTGCAATTCAGCAGACAGGCCTAACTACCAACAATACGAATGGCACTGACGCTAACAAGTGGACCCTGCTGGGTACTTGTACGATAGCTGCACAATATCGACAATGTATTGCAGGTCTTAGTATCCTCGGTGGACACGATGGCAACGGTGGTGATAATACTCAGGCAACCCTTAGTATGCGCGTGAAGCAACAGAATGCTATGGGCGGCGCACCGTATGTGAACATAACTATGAATGGCACAGCAGAGATTATCACCAAGGATGACATCGTTGCGGTGACTACTCAGAACGACGGAGCTGCCACTGTTGTTCAACTGTATGGCCGCATTACCAATACCTATGAACAGTGGTACTTTACACCAACTATGAACACTGACCAAAGTCCAAGCAAGTGGGTATGGTCGGCTGCCTCTCCATTCCTGGCGGCACTGCCCGCAGGTACGCAGACCACCTCGGTATACGGTGACGACTACGCCAATTCATTGACCGTTCGACCTTCCGCTAACTCAACGTCAGCATTTAAGGTACAAAATGCCGCTGGTACAAACACGGCATTTAGCGTTGACTCCGGTAACCTTCGCGTCGCAGTAGGTGGCACCTTCAACCCTCAGGAATCCATGGATGTTGTTGGCAACCTGCAGGTAAGGGACGCAACTACCGCAACTAAGGGCTATCGTTTGCGAACGAGCGGTGGCGGCCTGGACTTTGAGGGCTCAGGCGCAAACCTGGTTCTCTCGATGTGGAGCGGCGCAGGCTACACCGGAACGCAATACAATCAGATTACCTTTAAAAATGATGGCTCTAGTATGGACTTTGCTCGTGGCTTCAACGTTTCAAGTGGTACGGCAAAGGTGGGCCTTGGAGGCAATACCAACCCGCAATATGCACTTGATGTTACGGGTGAAATAAATGCCTCAGTCGGTTTGCGCGTAAACGGCACTACTGTTTGTGACACAACTGGATCAACTGGATGTGTGGCCAAGAGCGGTTCGGGCTACTACATCCACAACCAAACGACGCAACAAACGGCTAATCTTAATATGATTAGTGCGGCAACCAATAGTATTGCTGCGTTATTCCAAGGTGCCAGTGGTCAGACTGCAAATATCCTTCAGGTAAACGATGGTAGCAGCAACGCGCTGCTGACGGTAGGTTCGAGCACAGTGACAATCGGTAACGGTGGCAACACGGTAACCTTTGGTAGCGGCTTCGAGCCAATGCTTGCAGGCAATGCTCGTCACCAGAAGAGTATCGTACTGACTCCTGAATATGCTGGCGCTGTACTCGATGCGGTCAATGACGCCACTTGTTCATCCGCAAACAGTGGTACCATGACGAGCGCACTCGATTTGACCAACCGTATGAACTACTACAAATGGAGCGCAAACGGTGCAGCCCAATGTTATGACGTAGTGGTTCAACTGCAGGTCCCAAGCGATTGGGCAGCATGGAATGGTACGCCTACTGTTTCGACCTATACTTCAGATACCACGAACGGTACCTTGAAGCTTGAAATTCGAGACACTGCTGGCAGCGTCGAGACAAACAATAACTTCGCTTCGGTAACTCCAACTACTACCACAACATGGCAGGCAAGGCCGGGCGGTACACTCGCCGGCACCTATACTGCGGGCCAGGTTATGACACTACGTATTCGAATGACGAGTCCGAACGCTGGTGATGTTCGCCTTGGTAACATCACGCTCAACTACTACAGTAAGTACTAGTAAAACGGCCCTCATGTTTAACACCGCTTATGCTAAAATATAAGTAGTAAAAGCCCGTGTGATCATGAGACAAATACCCAACGCTATAATGCAAAAGCTACGTCGCAAAATATACGGCTTCCGCCAGTTGCGGATAGTTCAGGGTGTGCAAAGACGGCTGCAAGGGATGGCAGGCTGGGCAGTGGCACATCGCGTCATAACAGGGGTCATGCTTTTCATTCTGGTAGGTGCTGGTATTATCCTGCCAGTTGCCCAGAGCGTTATTGCGGCCAATCGCTACTTCATTAGTCACGACAAACAAGCATTATTGGACGGCACCAATAAGAAGCTCGAAGACAAGCTCGAGTACGATGCCGAAAAACAGACATTTCATTTTAACCAGGCAGGCAACACGCAAGGCGCCGAAAAAAATCCGTTGCAGCAGCTGCAAAAATCGGCCGTAGGTGACTCGGGAGCCAAGCTGTATTCGGTTGATATTCCGCGCGATCTCAGCAAGGGCATCACCTATTATGACAACCAGCAGGGTTTGCAATTTACGATGACACCGGAGTTTGGCTCGTTTGAGGGTGAAAAACAGGATGGTCGCTTAGTCTATCCGCTGAAGGATATGACCGGTCAGGCGGTCTACACCATTAAGAACAATGGATTAAAGGAAGACATACTCCTAGATAAAGCACCCGAGAACGGCCGACTTGCGCTGCGATTCAAGCTTAACCTGCCGAAAACACTTGAAGCGCGAGTCGACCCGGATACTCACGAAGTCGGAATCTATTCTGCCGATCCAACATTATTTGGGAATATTTCGTATGGTTCAGATACCGATCGTCAGAGTGTT
>Ga0075365_10000063_pt1 | contig 32427 bp, 36 predicted proteins | sample EndMetdeltDD1765_FD_71387 | JGI IMG/M metagenome (GOLD analysis project Ga0075365, IMG submission 71387) | Populus endosphere microbial communities from Tennessee, USA - Endosphere MetaG P. deltoides DD176-5 | ecosystem: Host-associated > Plants > Roots > Endosphere | place: USA: Tennessee... | reverse complement strand
GGATTCCACACGCACGAGTGTCTCCAGCGCTTGCCGCACGAGAGCTGCTGTTTCCTTGGTGCCCGTGAGGGACTTGGCCCGTTCCATAAGATTGTCGTCGATATTTATGGTTGATCGCATATTCGAGCCCCCGTAAATGAGTAGCTCGTATGGCACCATTTGGTGCGAAAATCCACGACTCATTGCGTGCGGCTAACATCTTCATGTTTCACGGATGGTTGATTCGTATCCGTTCAAGGCGTGGGTATTGGTGTTTTGGGGACATGCACTTAGAAATAACGCGCATCCTCTCAATAGCTTCAACGCCGAAAATCCAAATGATTGATACAAAGGGGGGCTGTCGATCCCGGATCCCAGCGCTACCGTCGCCTCTCTGATCGGCTGGGTGAGGTCGAGCCCTTTTTCGACCTTGTTCCTGAGCGGGACGACGCAAGATCCATCGTCCGTAGTAGGCCCATTGTAGTCACGGCACGTGCTGCAAGGGCCGACCAGTGTTGAGAAATTCGACTACTCGGAAAATCACCTCGCGAAGTAGCGGGTCGGTGTTGTTCCCAATGCCTTCTTGAACATGACGATAAAGGCGGTAGGGGATTCGTATCCCAAGTCGCTCGACACCCTCTGGACCGTCGCGCCGCTGGCCAGTTCGCGCAACGCGATGACCAGATGCAGTTGCCGCCGCCATCGGCCGAAGGTAAGTCCCGTTTCCTGGACCATCAGCCGCTTCAAGGATCGCTCACTCATGGCAACGTGTGTCGCCCAATCCACGAGCGTGCGACGATCGCTCGGGTCCTCCATCAGGGCAGCGGTGATCGCGGCGATTTTGGGATGGCTGGACGCGGGTAAGTCCAGCCCCTGTATCGGCATTTGCGCGAGTTCGTCCAGCAAGACCTGCACCATACGGCCGACATGATTGTCCGGAGGAGAATTGACGGGTACGTCCGCCAGTCGGAGGATCATCTCGCGGAGCATCGGTGACACAGACAAAGTACAGCACTCATGAGGCAGTGTCGCTGCGCCTGGTTGAACGAACAGATAGGACAGGCGTGCGTTGGACGTCACCTGGTTGCTGTGGGGCACGCCGCCGGGTATCCAGACTCCGCAGTCTGGTGGGACAATCCAGATGCCATTTTCCGTCTTGCAGGTGACGGCCCCATGCAGGGCCAAGATGAGCTGCCCTTCCTTGTGCTGGTGCTGGGGTACTTCAGCCTCATAGTCATTGAAGTCGAGGCGAACAGCGAAGGCCGGACGATCCGACTGGTCGAGATCAATGTCATCGTAGCAGGAACGCAGCAGTTTTGCGGATTGGCCCGATTTCGAGATCATTTGGCACTATCTCCAAATTCGTACGCACAGCAATAGTCTACTAATCGGCGATCAACAACCGCAAGGAGACTGTCATGCGAATTTCTGTCGTCGGTGCCACGGGACGAGTTGGCGCTAAACTTACCCGGAACTTACTGAAGGCCGGGCATCAGGTTAGAGCATTGTCGCGAGGTGGCCCCGCGCTGGGCGCGCTGGTCGAGCTTGGTGCAGAGCCATTTCTGGGAAGCTTTGACACCGGAGAGGGAGACCTTGACCAATTTTTTCAGGGGGCAGATGCCGCGTTCCTGATGGTGAAGACCGATTGGAACAACATCGAGGGGCATTACCCCGCTGTCGCCAAGCGCTTTGTCGATGCGCTCGAAAAATCCTCTGTCAAACTGGCCGTGAACCTGACGGCCATGGGTTCGGACGTGAAGGGGAAAACGGGCCATTTCGAATGCTTCCACGATCTGGACGAAAAGTTAAACGAACTCGGCAACATCGATTTGGTCCACCTGCGCGCCGCTTGGTTCATGGACGACGTATCGGCGTGGACGGGGCCGGTTGCCAAATACGGTCGAATTGCCTGGTTCTGCAAACCCGATTTGAAAATGCCCTGGGTGGCGACCGATGACATTGCGTGGCTGGCGGCCAAGGAATTGACCAATCCGAGGGGCAGACACCGCGTATACCTAGAAGTAGGCTCGGAAGATGTCTCGATGAACGAACTGGCCGAAATCATTGGCAAGAAGATCGGCAGGCCGGTGGATTACCGATACATCGAAACGACCCGTAAAGACGTCGAGGCTGAATTTCTGGCACGGTTCGGGACGCTGGAGAAATGGCAGGACGACACCCTCAGTGCTGACGCTTTGAACAGTGGCATCGTAAGGTTCCATGGAGAGCACGAGTATCGTCCGAAATTGCCCACGACGATGGAGACGTTCATTGGTGATGTCTGGAAGACCCGCTATCTGGACGCGGTCAAAGCGGGAGAACAGCGAGAAACGTTTTTCATGTGGGCTGCCAGAGACTAGCTATGGCGGCTCTTTTGAACCGTCCCCCACGCGTTCCACCATCCAGGATGCTACCGCAAATTGTTGATTTGCGGTAGCTAAATGAGCGAAATTTGCGCAGCTTGGCCATCAAACCGAGATCACACCACTGCACTACGGATCAGTCTTTAATTTCCATCGCCGCGCCCTTGAGAGCTCAACGAGTTAACTCAAAGGATTTCTGGTTGGGATCCAGTCTGCTGACTGTCGCTGCTCAGCATTTCAACGATCGGTTCATAGCCGTAGAGAGTAGCGAGGCTCAGTGGTGTTAGGCCCGAGTGAGTTTTCAGATCACGGCGAGCACCAGCGCGCACAAGGGATGCAACTGCATCTACGTATCCATGCCAAACAGCATCGTGCAAAGCGGTCAGGCCATTGTAAGGACCCTGCGCGTCGAGCTCAATCTGTGTGTCCCCCTGTTTTGCTGCTGACGTCAGAATATCGATGTGATCCGCCTTCCCAAAATAGGCAGCATCGTGAAGTGGCGAACCGCGCATGAGACCGATGGTGCGGCGAGGATCTGCCCCAGCATCCAGCAATAGGCGCACGATTTCGGCATGACCTTCGCGAACTGCAAGACCGAGAGGCGTGTAGTCGTCATCGAACGTCCCGGTTATCGGCACCCGAACCTCAAAATCCGCGCCATCTGCGATCAGCCGCTTCACCTCCTCAATATTTCCGGCCTTGACTGATGAGATGATTGACAAGCTGGCGATGTGCTTTTCATCCGCCTCATCTCTTTCCTCAATCAGCGCTGCGATTGCTTTCAGGTCGTCATACTTGGCGATGTCGAGCGCGGTCTGTTGCCAGTAATTCCGTATCGTGGTGCGCGCGCGGCGCGACAGCAAAACCCGCACAACAGCTTCGTGCTTGTGAAGCACGGCATCCATCAATGCGGTATTGCCAAGAACTGGCGATTGCTGATTGATGAAGGCTCCGTGGTCAAGCAGAATCCCGATCACGTCGGCGCTGCCGGACTGTGCCGCTTTGTGGATTGCCGTTGCTCCCATTCGAGGGTCCGCCGTCAGCACGTCCGCGCCGGCAGTAAGGAGCAAAGCAACAGCTTGTGCCTGCCCAAGCGCAGACGCGATCATCAACGGCGTGAGACCATCGGGGCCTCTAGCGTTAACGTCCGCCCCGGCGTCGATAGCTTCTTTGACCGAAGCAAGATCGCCTGTACGAAGTGCGTGAGAAAGTATCATGGTTCTATGTTCCTTGATCGATTAGACAGTTGCTGAAACGGCGGCATTCAGGCCGTTCAGGAATTTGATGATTTCGGCATTCACGCGTTCGCGGGCCTCATGATGAGGCCAGTGACCTACACCTTCCAGGCGCACGACATCGACGAGCCCGGGCGCTGTCTTGCGCATCTCTTCCACGGTGGGTGGGACCGGGTGGAACAGTCGGCACAACCCATCTGCATCGCCCCAAATATAAAGCGATGGCTGCTTGATCAGTACGTCCTTGTACGCGGCGAGATGCTCAAACGTCGCCTGCACGCCACGGTACTGGTTCAGACCGCCTCTGAATCCCGTTCGCTGGAACGTGTCGATGTTGTGCTTCACATAGGCTGGATCGGCCCAAGTCGGCAGCACGTCAGGGGCAGGTCGAAACATATTCCGCTTTGCGTCGATGGGGTCCCAGCCGGTTCCTTCGGCGGGTTCGCCCGAGAGCCAATAAAGTGCACTCGGAATAGTCTTGCTGGCATCACGGATACGGTCATCCGTCTCCGGCTTCATCATGTCGAAAGCATAATAGAGATCGCCGAGACCGCGACTGCGTAGCAAGTCCCATGTACTCAGCTCGCCACGCGGCAGGAACGGGATGCCGAGCGTTATGATGCCGTTGAAACGATCCGGTCGCATGACCATCGCCCGTTGTCCGTGGTCGGCACCCCAGTCATGGGATATGATGGTTGCGGTAGGCACCTGCAACGCATCAAGGATGCCAATCAGGTCGCCAACAATTAGGGCCCCGCTGTAAAGTGCGGGATCGTTCGGGGCATAGCTGTCGCCGAAACCCCTCATGTCGAGCGCGATCGCGCGGTATCCGTTTTCTGCGACAACTTGCATCTGGCTACGCCACGTTTCCACAGTGTCTGGAAATCCGTGCAAGAAGAGCACTACTGGACCGCGGCCTTGTTCAACCACATGGAAAGAGGCACCGTTGGTCTCGATTTGCGAATGGTGTACGGGATGATCCGTGGCGGCTGATACTTTATGAGTGTGGTTCATTTTCTGCTCCAGGTTATGCGTGATCCGAGCCTTGCAGCGCGTGTTGGATCGGCTCCAATTCAATGACTTCACCGCCTGATGCGCGAAGCCGCTCAAAGTATGTGGCGTGGTCGATGAGCTGGGCCGGGAAATAGAGGCCCGGTCGGGGCGTATCGCCCGCGAGACCAGCCATGCGTTCAAGAACGAGCGCTACACCCAGACCCGTTAGCGGCATCTGCCCGCCGGGGTGAACGATCGCGTGACGTTTCCGAAGCTGCTGCCCGGCGTGATCCAGGCCCGAAAGGTTGATAATGATTTCAGTCGATACCGGTCCGCCATTCCGGCGGGTGGAGCTCATTCCAATGGCCAGGTCGAACCGAATATCGGGAGCGCCGGTTGCGTTTGCCAACAACAAGACGTCGTTTGGCGAAAACACGTTCGCGTCCAACTCGGTGCCGTCGATTGCGCGCACCTTCGATCTGGTCTCGGCGCCATGGTACCATCGCCACGCGCCAACCGTTCTCAAAAGAGCGGCAGCACCCGCATACATCTGGCGCTCAAGATCTGCATTCGCTGCAGGTCCGAACGCATCCTGTTCATCGAGCACTGCCTCGATATGAATGTTTTCCAGACGACCAAATTCTCGGGCGAACAAGAGTGACGGTACGCTTGTCGCACCAACGAGCCATTCTGTACCAAGGACGACTGGCGCGGCGGTAGGTCTCTGCATGAATGTAGCAGTTTCCAAGCCCAGCTCGCTTATGCTTGGTGAGATGTTGACGTGCCCAACGCCCAATTGTTGGGCCCAGCGGAGAGCTGCCCCGGTTTTATCCGTAAAGAGCGTTGCGACCGCCGACACACGTTGCTCGCCTAGCCCCAGGTCAGAGGCAGTGAGGTCCACTACCACCGCAGACGCGCCGTCGACAGCTGCTGCTGCTCGTATCGCGCGTTGTTCGTCGCGACCGCCAATGAGGATTGGTACATCAGGATATTGCTCACGCAAGAAGCGTGTGGCCCATCGCCCAACCTCGCCGGCGCCGCCGATAATCAGTATTGGGTCGTGGAGACTTCCAGAAGCTTGTAACATCACGATACCTGTGGTTTACTAATTCCTACACATGGTAGGTTACTAAAAGTAGGTATGCAAGTGGAAAAGCAAAAAGCTGCCATCGACAATAGGACTACAGGCCGACTTTCGAAGTCCGAGAGGCGTCAGCAGCTACTAGAGACGGCGCGCCTGATCGTTCGGGAAGAAGGTGCTGATCGGCTGACACTAGGTCACCTGGCAGTGCGGGCGGGCGTTTCCAAACCTGTGACCTACGAGCACTTCGAGACCAGAACGGGTTTGTTAATTGAACTCTATCGTTGGATAGACACCGAACGCATTGCCGCGTTTCGCACACTTATGGCTCAGGGAAATCGACCGGCGAAAGAGACTATATTGGCTTTGGCTAAAACTTATCTGGCCTGCGGAACCGACCAAGGTGACGAATTTCATGCTGTCGGCGCAGCGCTTGCAGGAAGCGAGGAGAAAGCCAACGTGTACCAAGAGCTAGTCGATGCTGTGATCGAAATGTTCATGGATGTTTTACGGCCTCACTCAAGCTTTCAGCCGGAATCGCTGGCATTGGCCTGCGCGGCATTGGTTGCGGCAGGAGACGCGTTGACAAGCGCTGTTACACGGGGAAACTGCTCCGCTTCCGAGGCCGAGGGGGTGTTTTCGAATCTTATTGGAGCTGTGGCCCAGGGTAAAGCGTAGGTAGAGGTGCCGCTTCATATGGCCGAGAGATAGCCGAGTTGAGGGAAGAGCATTCGCTGGCGAACTCTTCGGACATATTTAAACGAGAAAACACCCAGCGCTGGCTCCTATGATGTCGACCTCCATAGAGCCGTCCTACGGACCGACTGCATCGGGAAGAAAGAAGCGTGCCAATGGTTGAAATCCCCTCAAGAGCCAAGGCATAAGCTTGCAATGTAGTGGCCCCATAAATATCCGTAGAGTCAGTCGCACTAAGCTGACGAACCAAATCATATTGCTAATGCACGACCTTGGTCCTCTCTTGACAGCAAGTATGTCATAAAATGAAGTTGCTGCGATTATAGATATGCACGAAACCCATTTTCGCTAAATTGGCGTTCGAGATGTTGGCCTTTTCGGCCGATGGCACTTCGGTCTCTACCACGAAAGTCGACACGCCACGGTCTGCGCCTTCCTTTAGACGAGCTTGAATTAGGGCCTTTTGTGAACCTCTATTTCGAAAGCTCGGCACGGTCGTTCCACCGCCGAGCCACGCGAAGGATCCTGAAGCGAACATCGCTCCTGTTCCCACGGGTGTGTCTCCATCCAACGCGTAGAAACAAGACCATCCGTCGCGTCCCACGATTGCTGCCCATAGAGCAGTGAGGCTTTCCGGAAAGCCAAAACCGGCACACATCATGGCGCCGAATACCTCGGCTTCGTCGGGCCGAACTTTTCGTGTTTTCACGGTGCTTGGCGATGGAAGAGAGACCGTGACCGTGGATCGCCGAAGCTTCGCCCATCCAGGTCCGTAGGCAACCAACCCCTTCGTCTCGATCCACTGTGTCAGCTCCAAGGGAGGGTAAGATCAGTGTCAAGCCGGGTCCCTTATTAGACGAATGGAATGTCGACAATGCTTGCTGTTGAAGGGCGTTTCAATACTGGTTGCACGCGGCACGAGCCGAGCTTTGTCGTACCCGCAAAGCGTAGGTGTCGATATACTTAGGCTGATCTATGAACTCGTAAGCGACGCTGCAGTTGAAGCCAGGATCGGTTAGCTTCGCAACCCAATTCAATTGGCCAAGTTTCGAGCAGCATCCAGAACGTCGTAAATCATCGGGAAACTCAACGCTCAGAAATATCCTTGGGTCGATGCAGAGGTCCAGTATCCGTAACTCGATCACTATGGTGGCGGGTCTCCCAGGCGGCCCTACGCGGCAAGAAAGATTCGCTGCATTATTCCGCTCCGTGACTGCATACGCAAAGTTTGTTTCCATCCGGATCTCTAAAGTAGGCGCCATAGTAATTGGCGTGGTATTGAGGTCTGATGCTTGGTCGGCCTTCGTCGATGCCGCCATGTTCCAGCGCCAACCTGTAGCATTCATCGACCAGCGCTCGGCTTGTTGCCAAAAGGGCAATCATCTGGCCATTACCCGTTGAGGCTGGTTCTCCGTCGAACGGGCGGGTAATTATAAACAAGGGGCGTTGACCCCCCGGCTGTTCCCAGCCTGCCCAGGTCTCGTTCGCGAATTTCAAGCTTAGCCCGAGTGTTGCGAGCAATGGGTCGTAAAATGCCCGAGCGTCCCGAACGTCTGAAATGCCAACTGTTATATGAGATAGCATCGACTGCTCCTTTGCAGATATGTGCCTATTTAGCCGGTATTGCCCTAATCGACTCGTCGCCAAGACGAGCCACTGTGGTTTGACAAAGAACCAATGGGCGTTGAGCCGCTTTGTCGCCTCGACTGGAATATTTCAGCGCCTGATCAACCCTCCCGGGTGATCGCGCAAGTCGGTCATTTTTGACCGGCGAAAGGGTTCAGCTTTTGCGGCGGAGAGGCCACATTTAGACTATCGACAGCACCTCCCATCGTACCCATCCGCCGCCTTCTGAAAAACCATCTACCAGCTAGGTTCGTTGTTCAGGTCGACTGAAACAAGTCCGACCTTTTCAAGCGAGATCCGAAGACGTTACTCTTTCGAGGTGCCAGACCTTGGCGACGATCCGCCACTCATTGATATCTCTCACGAAGCAGAGATGATCGACGAAGACATTTGCATGGATCCGCAGCCTGACTTTCACAGTGGCTGCGGCTGGCGAAAGCCAATCGATCAGGATGATTTCGTCTTCGCGTCTTTGCTCGCGGCTCTTTGGAGGTTCGCGTTGTGAGATCACCTGCCGGTAATCTGCAATCGGGTCCACCGTGATTGCGCCTTCATCCGCGTCAAACAAGCTACACGCTGGGTGAAAGACCTTATCGAACAGCGACAGGTCGCAGGCGTAGAGGGCATCGAAATAGGTTTGTATTGCGGTTCGAAGTTCGATTTCACGGCTCATTTGGGTTTCTCCGTATTGTAGACGAGTCACCGTGTCGCATGCCGACAGCCCGAATTGCCAGCGGCATGAATGCCAGATAAGATGGCATTCATGCCAAAAAATCAGCCCCCTCGTTTTCCTGCGAACAGACATGTCGTCAGCCTTGTCTATGATGGCCTCTGCACATTTGAGTTCGGGATCACAGCGGAAGTTTTCGGTTTGGCTCGACCCGAAGCGGGACCAGACTGGTATCAATTCAAGTCCGTCTCGCTGGAGGATCACGTTCTTCATGCCTGTGGTGGTTTGACGTTCGCAGCAACAGGCACCAAGACCGATCTGCACCAGGCGGGAACAATTATCGTCCCCGGATGGCGCGGACCCGATTCACCCGTACCGGATCAGATCTGCGACGCATTGATCAACGCTCACCGACGCGGGACCCGCATCATCTCTATCTGTGGCGGCGCTTTCGTACTGGCTGCGGCCGGTTTGCTCGATGGCCGCCGCGCCACCACGCATTGGCGTTTCGCAGAAGGCCTTGCCCGGCGCCACCCCAGCATCCAGATCGATGCGAACTGTCTCTATATCGATGACGGCGACATTCTAACCTCTGCGGGCAGTTCCGCAGGTATCGATCTGTGCCTGCATGTCGTCCGCTCGGATTTCGGGGCTAACCTTGCCAACATCGTGGCACGCCGCCTGGTCATGTATAGTCATCGGCAGGGCGGCCAATCCCAATTTGTTGAGCGCCCCGTGCCGATAAGGCGGGAGGCTGATCGACTGTCGTCAATTCTGGATCACATTCAGGGAAACCTTGGCTATTCCCACACAATCAGCTCTTTAGCCCGTCATGCCGGCATGAGCGAGCGCACGTTTCAGCGCCGTTTTTGCTCCCTGACCGGCCTGCCTCCTCTGAAATGGATACTGAGAGAGCGGCTGGAGCAGACCCGGGTTCTCCTTGAGACGACTGCTGCCGCGACCGACGACATCGCTGGAGCGATCGGGCTTGGAAGTGGGGAAAACCTGAGACTACAATTCGTTCGACAATATGGGCTCAGTCCTTCAGTATACCGAAGTCGTTTTGCGCCAAGTGAGGCTTTCCCGCTGAGGTCTCATAGCCCGCGATGAAAAATGCTTCACTCTGGACGCATTTGAGTTTCGCCCCGATCGGTAGGGCTGATCGAGATGCTTGCCGGCGATGCCTTCCAGACCAAGGCTGCGCGCGTGCTCGAGCAGGGCGATGGGTTCAGCGTCTATTGTTTCCGCCAGCCGGATCGCGCCGTCCTGATCCTTCAGGTTATCTTCGAGCAGATGCCGGCGCGATCGATATTCGATACCACGCAGATCATGCCCATCGAGGTAGAGCAGATCGAATGCGTAGAGGATAGCATTCGAGGCACGATTGCCCGCGGCTTTGCCGGAAGCACCAAGCGATTGCTGAAGCAGCCCCAAATGAAGCGGGTTGCGCTGCCGACGGCTTGATGACGCACTGGAGTATTGAAAAGGTATTTCCCTTCACAACGAACCTGACTGGACGTTACCCATTTTGCTACTCTAACCGGACCATTCATGTCTGCGTATCAGGCAGTTGTTGGATGGCAAGGCGCGGCTGGGATCTAGCTTGCGTATGTGGGCCATTAAATCGCCGACTTTTGACCGTTCTAGCACATTAATTCTTACTTTTGGTGCCTAGGCCAGATGGCGTAAACCAATGTCGCTGCGTGAGATCGTCCACGCGATCTTGTACGTGTTGCGTATCACGGCGGCTTATCCCACAGGACACGCCGCCATATACTCTGTTCCGGCGTGGCATTTTAATCAGAAATGTTTATCGTGTGCTGGTCACAATAAGCCCGAGTGAAAAGCGATCGCTTTAGCAGAAGTTCCGCCCAGCTTTCACATCTACCAGCCCACGTAAAGACTCTGAAAAGTACCTTCCACATTTCCATCACGCCACTCTTTGTAATTGCCCCAGTTTTCATAGCGCGTTAAGTCGACGTCCTTAAGCGCAATGGCCAAAGTCTCGTCTGGGCCTTTATCATCGAGATTTTTACTGATGACGGCGCTGACCTGGTCGATCAGATCCGTCATGTAGCCAATGTACTCTGTCACCTCTGCGCGTCCAAAGGTCGGACCGTGGGTCGGGACTACTATTTCGTATTCGGTCGCGTTGATCGATTTCAACGTCGCAAGAATCCCGCGCGGCGAGTAGTCGTTGAGGCCATACCAAAGCAGCCGCTTGGGATAGACGATGTCTGGTATGACGACCGCCTTGGCTTCAGGGAGGCGCATCACCGTGACGCCTGTACCGTGATTGAAGCCATAATCCTCCAGGATCACACTGACCCCTCCTACCTCTAGCGTGAGCGACTTATCGAAGAACCGCGTGGGCTGGTGGATTGACGGCTCGAAGGGAATGAGGAAATCCAGGCGTTCTTTTTGCCGCTGCTGGGCGATGTAGGTTGCCTGATCTCCGAAGACGGCGGTTCCCCGTAGGTGATCGGCATGTGCGTGGCTGAATACGACGTACCGGACGGGGACGTCGAACTTCTCTTTAATCTGCTTTTTGAGGTTTGCCGCTTGCGCCTCTGTGTAGGTGTCCATCACCAGTGCTTCTCCGCGTCCCACGACGACGACGGTATTGCTGCCGTCCTCCGTGAACAGGTGCACGTTTGGCGACAGTTGTTGCCACCCGGACTCCAGTCCCTCCGCTGCGCGAACAGGAGTGCTTGTCTGGGTCACGACCGCGACAAGGGCGATTATTCCAGTGAGGGCTAGTAGCCCGCGTCCCAGAGGGCCCCGAAGCCCCCAGTAGTCCATGTATCCCGTAGTGGTCGTCATCATTTTCTCCATGCTCCGGACGGCCATCAGACCGCCTCATCAGATTTTGGTGTTATGCCATCGTACTGCAAACTACCTCAGCGGATGGTCCTCGATGGTCATCACCGACTTGGATAAAAATCCAAGCAGAGCGATAGCTCCCGAACTGAAACCCGTCACTACAAACAGCCAGCGGATGCCGATCAGATCTCCAATCGGCGTCGCCAGTGCCAGACCGATCGGGGCAGCGAGAGCCGTGACTGTCGTCAGCAAGGACAGGACACGCCCTTGCAAATGATTAGGGACGGTTGTTTGCACTAATGCCGTCATGGGCGCGTTCCCCAGGACATATACCACACTGCTGATCAGCCAGAAGGCGATGGCCAGCCACAGCATGTTGCCGGGGGCAAAGCCGACTAGGCCCATCAGGAAGCCTGACAGCGAGAAGCCCCACAGAATCCAGAGAATTCTGCGTTTAGGCGCGAACAAAGTCGCCAACAGCCCGCCCAGCAGCATGCCGACGCCCGCTAAGCCTTCCATCAGTGCGACCTGCGGCGCGCCGCCACCGAAATGCTCCTTAATGAGCAACGGCAAAAGTGTATATGAGGGCATTGTCGCCATGAGCACAAAGGCCATCAGCAGGTAGAGCCAGCGGAAGCCAGGGTTATTCCATACTGTGAAGAAGCCTTCGCGCAACTCACTCCCGAAGCCTTGTCGATCTTCCCGCGGGACGCGCTGCTGCGGAATGCGGAAGATCAATAGGGGGACGACGCCGAGCAGGGCAGTCGCCACATCGATGGCCAGCGCAAAGCCTATCGGCATGATCGAAATAGCGAGGGCACCAAGTGGCGCTGCAGAAAGTAGCATCATGGCATGTAGAGTTTGGTTGAGGCCTGCAGCGCGGCCAATAAAGCTTTGCGGCACCAGCATTGCCGTGCTGGCAGCAGCGGCAGGTGTTTGAAAAGCCTGCATGGCGCTGCGGATAAACATCATCGTATATATATGCCAAAGCTCGACGCGTTCTGTCAGGAACAGAACGATCAGAACCAGCATACAGGCGGCGCTCACTAAATCCGCTACGATCATCAGAAAGCGACGACTAAAGCGATCGGCGACCGCACCGCCGATGGGGCCCAGCAAGGCCTGAGGCAACAGGGCGAACAGTCCCGCAAGCGAAAGTGCCGCAACGCTACCGGTTGTGTCGGCGATCCACCACAGCAGAACGAATTGGGTCAGGGCCGAGCCTATGAGCGACGATGCCTGGCTAAGGAATACCGACCAATAGCGCAACTGCCAGTGTTGACCCGGATCAGGGCTCACCGGAATTGAAATCGTACTAGAAACGTCAGACACTTTCGACTCCTTGATTGATGTAACGGAGGAACCACCCTAGGTGGCGCATTCTGCCAGCGCCTTCATGACGGGCTGGCACTAGAGCCAGCCGCTCAGAATCCTCAAGCATTCGAATTCAGAGAATAAAACAAGAAGATTCTTGTTTAATATGGCAATCAGGATCTAACCGCAAGCGCGTGCCGAAAATAATAGAACATTGATCGTGACGTTCGCTTCCCCGCATCTGATCACCCCGACCAGAGATTTGCAGCAGCGCCTCCGGATGTGGGAACGGTGGCGGTGTTGCGTGGCGGCCAGTTGTCGCCGTCTAGGCAGGGTGGAACTGCGGGGAGAGCGCTCTCCATTCGCGTCTGTCACGTCAGTTTCGCATCGGGGGTGATGGGTATAACCCAGCGTCGAATGCTTACGAAAGAAATGGCCCCCCGTTGAGTGGAGGGGCAGAGGTGGAGCTTGACCAACCGAAGCAGGGAATACCCCGGACGGAACTGGTGTTACGACCGAGCGCGGTCAGCGACTGAGGTCGTTGTGCCCTCCGTTTCGGCACCTTCTACTTCTGGACGCTTTGTTCGAAACAGTTTGAGAAGGAATACGAAGAAGGCCGGAACGAAGAACACCGCAAGCAGCGTGGCCGAGATCATGCCGCCGAGAACCGCCGTACCGATAGCATTCTGGCTAGCAGCGCTGGCTCCTGTGGCAATGGCAAGCGGGGCTACGCCACCAGCCGCAACATAAGCAATTGTTTGGGTTTCCGTTTTTGCTTGGACTTTGTTTCAAAATGCTGGCTGGAATGGAGGCCAGCATCTGATGACGCACCTCATTCCCAATGATTTTCGCGATCAAGTTTTAGGAGCGACTGGAAAATGCAGGATATACGCAAGAAATTCGAGGCAAGACTGGCTTCGGGGCACGACAGTGCCATGCTTCGTCTTACGCTGGGAAAGGGATGTCTTGATGATGGCGAACTGATTGTCGCGATCAGTCATCTGCGGCGCGCGCTCGAGCTAGACCCTGATTATTCCGCGGCGTGGGTCTTGCTTGGCAAGGTTCAGTCCCAGTCGGGAGATACGGAAGGCGCTTGCGACACATATCGCAAAGGTATCGAAGTCGCAGAACGGCGCGGTGAGCTGCAATCCGCAAAACAAATGAGTGTGTTCCTCAAACGCTTGCAAAGATCGTAGCACCAATTTCCCACCCGTCTTTCAAAGCACCATGGGTTCCTGCGTAAGTTCGACGCCGAACAGGTTCCGAACCGCCTCGATGGTGCCAACCGAAAGCCGAGCTATCTCTTCATACGTCGCGCCACCATGATTGACCAAAATGAGGGAGTGCTTCTCATAGATACCTGCGTGGCCTTCACGGTGGCCTTTACGCCCGCATCTTTCGATCAGCCAAGCGGCCGAAAGCTTGACCGTGCCGTAAGACTGCACGTGACGCGGCACGCCGCATATCCCGTCTGCCACTTCCGTTGTTACGACCGGATTGTGAAAGAACGAGCCAGCATTTCCGATTTCACGCCAGTCGGGCAGTTTCTCTTGGCGCAGCCTTAGCACACACTCCATGATCGCGAGCGCGTCTGCGCTTTCGGAAAGGGTGTCCAGTCCCGCGTAGTCACGCGTTGGTCGCCACGGTGTCGGTAGGGCGAAGATGACGTCCAGGATGATGAAACGCCCTGGCACTTCTTTAAAAATGCTGTGACGATATCTGAAGCCGCAGTCTTCCAGCCTAAACGTTCGCAGCTTGTGCCTCAGGACGTCGTAGGCAGTGAGCGCGTAAAATCTTTGCGCCAATTCAACACCGTATGCGCCGATGTTCTGGACCGGAGCCGCTCCGACGGTTCCTGGAATGCCAGCAAGGTTCTCGAGCCCTCCCAGGCCCTGGGAAACCGTCCACTCGACGAACTCCGGCCAGTCTTCTCCCGCCTGCGCCTTTACCAGCACATTTCCACCACGGGTCCCAATCACGGAGCGTCCTTTGGACGCCATGATCGCGACAACGCCCTCGATTCGCTCGCGCAGGACTAGATTGCTGCCGGCGCCAACGACGTGGAGGGGTTTGTTTACTGAGGTCGCAGCCTCGACAAGGCTCCCGATCTGGTATGCGTCTGTGAGGACCGCTCCATAGGCAGCTTTGGAGTGCAGACCCAGTGTATTGCGAGGTGTCAGGTCAAAGTTCTGGATGAGATGCATGTCGACAATTCGTTCGTATTGATCCGCCGCCAGTGTGGCGGCATCGAGAGATATGACGGGTGAGCAGGAGTTCCGCCTTTTCCTGCCGTAGTTTCGATAGCGTGGGCTAGTTTATCTGGAGCCTTGTTGTTGTCTGCCATGCAGTTAGCGACCTTTGGGCGCGCCGTTTAAAGCTGAGCCACCCACGCGGTTGTCGATCGTTTCCCTCTCAAGGGGCTTGAGGTGGATCAGATCCTCGCCGCGCCGCATGCGAATATTCATGCGAAAAGAGTTGCCGATCGTTTCCGACCGCTCAATGAAGAGGCGCGCAATCTGCGGTGGGCAAATCTCTTCTGCGGTCAGGCGGAACAGGGCAAGCCAGCGCCTGAAATGCGCGTCGGAGATTTCCGCGATCGCGGCATGCTTGGGCAGCGGTCGACCGTTGTAACGGCCCGTTCCGAGCAACAGGGAACTCCAGAAATCGGTGATCGTGTCCAGATGCGCATGCCATCTTTCGTCCGGAACGGCGACCAGGAATATGGGTCCGATGATTTCGTCTTTCCTTGCCAATGCGTAGAACCGGTCGACCACGGCGCGAACGAGTTGTTCGTTCAAACCCTCGGGCATGTCCTGGCGATTTGGGATCGGCACGGTCAATCGATCATCTCGCGAATCACATAGGTGCAACGGCGCCCGCCGCTGACGATGTGCTCGGTACGCTCGACAATCGCGTCGGGTCCGAGCACTGTCCGGAAGACCTCCAATTCGGCACGGCAAAACCCTTGACAGGACATCGCCGCAGCGCAGATTGGACAATGGTTCTCGACCAGCAGGATTTCGCCATCCTTGCCGTCCTGCCATTCCGCCATGTAGCCCTCCGCAGAGCGCAAGCGGGCAAGTTCGGCCACGCGGTCGCGCAGGGCCGTCCGGCCTGACATCGCGCGCTCATAGGTGGCCCGTGTACTGTCTTCCCGGCTGGCGATCATCGTTGCCAGTGCTTCTTCGCCGAGGCTCGAGCGGACGATATCAAGGATCTGCACCGTCAGCGCCGCATGCGTGTCGGGAAACCGCGATTGTGCAGTCGCCGTCAGGCTCCATTTCTGCGTCGGCCTGCCAGCGCCCGACGGTACGCTGCTGGCTTCGACAAGTCCGTCCTCCGCCAGGCGAACAAGCTGTTGCCGTGCGGCTTCGCCGGTCGTGCCCAGCTTCTCGCCCAGCATCGCCGCCGTCAAAGTACCGTGCATCTTCAGCGCCATAAGGGCGCGCTCCGCAGGACTGCGGGGAGAGCGCATATTATTTTCCAAGCGATTCCTTGACATATTCCCAGGAAAGGTTTTCAAAGGTATTACTTGGAAAATAACCCGCGATGCCGATGATTGCAAGCGGGTATTTTAAGGAGAATGACTATGGCTTTCGAACTACCAGCTTTGCCCTATGCCCACTCGGCACTCGCTGAGCGCGGCATGAGCCAGGAAACCCTCGAACTCCACCACGACAAGCACCATCAAGCATACGTTACGGCGCTGAACGGTTTCGTGGAAAAGAACACCGACCTGCAAGGCAAGTCGCTCGAAGAGATCGTCGTGTACTCCAACGGAAAGGCGGATCTTGCGCCGGTCTTCAACAATGCCGGCCAGCATTGGAACCATATCCATTTCTGGAATGCGCTGTCGCCGAAGGGCGGCGTAGTTCCGGGCCGGCTGGAGGCGAAGATCGTCGAGGATTTGGGGTCCGTCGACGGCTTCAAGGATGCGTTCAAGATGGCTGCGACGACGCAGTTCGGCTCGGGTTGGGCCTGGCTCGTTCTGGGAACCGACGGCAAGCTGAAGGTCACCAAGACAGCGAACGGCTCCAATCCGCTGGCGACCGGCGAAGGCAAGCCCCTGCTGGGCCTCGACGTCTGGGAGCATAGCTATTACGTCGACTTCCGTAGCCGGCGTCCAGATTATGCGACCAATTTCCTCGACAAGCTTGCCAATTACGAGTTCGCCGAAGCCAATCTCGGCTAATACTGGGCGATTGTGTTGCGCCCTGCTCCAGCTTGGAGCGGGGCGCATGTTCCTTTGTTCATTTTTGGCAACCCGCAATGACCTATATCGTTACCGAAGACTGCATCGCCTGCAAGCACATGGATTGTGTGGAAGTCTGCCCCGTCGACTGCTTTTACGAAGGCGAGAATTTTCTCGTCATTCATCCCGATGAAAGCATCGATTGTGGCGTGTGTGAACCCGCGTGCCCGGTGGATGCCGTCAAGCCTGACTCGGAGCCGGGGCTGGAACCCTGGCTGGAACTGAACGCAAGGTTCACCAACATCTGGCCTAACATCGCAGAGAAGGGTACGCCGCCGACCAACGCCCGTGAGATGGAAGGCGTGCCGAACAAGTTGCGCGACCTCTTTTCAGAAAAGCCCGGAGAGGGTTCATGACCCGCAATCTGATCTAATTCGACACGCCCGACGCGTTCTGGCTGGGATTGATCTTTCGTCTTTGTGTGAACAAGCGGCCCCATCGCGACGCCATGGCATCGATGCCAACCCCGCCTTGGGCGAACCTTTGAATCCTATCGAGGCTTAGCAGAACTCTTTCTTGGAATGAGCGTGGGAGCGCAGATTCGGACCCGATCTTCTCTTGAAGGTCTCCCACTCGCCAGAAGATCCAAAGCATTCGATGCAATCTGGTCAAAGGGCACACGCAGCGTCGTAAGCGGTGTTGGAAGGTGGCTGACGATGGGGATGTCGTTGTATCCTACAACGGAAACATCGCCAGGGACGGACAACCCCAGGCGCGACAGACCGGACAGGGCCCCGATTGCGGTGTTGTCGTTCACGGCGAAGATTGCCGTTGGGCGCTCGTGCAGGCTCATGAGCTGTTGAGCTGCATCAGCGCCAGCATCAATACCAAAGGTGGAGGGGATGATGTAATCCATGCACACAGGTATGCCGGCCTCTTCGAGAGCCTGACGATAGCCTTGCACACGTCCAATTGAGCTGGAAGCGTATGACGGACCGGCAATCACACCGATGCGCCGATGCCCCAGATCCAGCAGATGTCGTGTCGCGAGATATCCACCCAATCTATCGTCACCAACAGAGGAGAGGCTTCGACCATCACTGCGGAGAGCCAAAACAAAAGGTATCCCTCGAGCTGTGAGTACCTCTGGGAAATCGTCGTCATTACGGGCTGTCGACAAGATCAATCCGTCCACGCCCCTTCTGAGAAGAGACTCTGCCGCAAGCCTGTCAGCTTTAGGCTTGTCGTCCGTCGTAGCGACAATGGCGAAGCGTCCTGTTTTACTGCACGCTTTCACCAGTGCTTCATACAGCATCGCCATAACAGTATCCGTCAACCGAGGCACGATCACTCCGATCGTCATGGTGTTGCCACGCCTTAGGCTCGCCGCCGAGACATCGCGCATATAGCCCATTTCTTCAGCGATCTCTCGCACACGCCGGGATGTTGCGTTGTCAGATCTAGGCAATCGCTCGTCAAGGATGCGCGATACCGTTGACTTTGACACCCCTGCAGCCGCAGCGACATCAATGATGGTTACCCGTGCTTGACGCCCTACCTCGGTAATCTCTGATTCTATTTTTGTTTTTCCAGCCACGGTGTCCTCTCATTCTCTAAAGTTGAGCATGCATTAAAAAAATCATTGACTCCAGTAAAATCTGGATCGATAGTGGGAACGTTCCCATTAACGATCCCACCACTGATCACGAGGCGGACAGTGGCTATCTGAGGAGGAGATATCCCATGCAAGCAATGGACATGAGAGGCCTGAGCCCAGCGCCGGTGACAGCATTTACTCGCGATGGCGAAGTTGATTATGAAGCCAATGCCCGCATCGCAAAATGGCTTGCCGGAATGGATGGCGTAAAGAGCCTGGTCATTCTGGGCCACGCCGGCGAAGGCACATTTCTGACTGAAGAAGAGCGTCTCAAGCTCATTCACACTTACGTCGAAGCCGTGGACGGACGCATCCCGATCATTGCCGGTATCACCGGTGAAGGAACAAGGGTTGCCGCTCAAGAGGCGAAGAAGTGCAAGGCCGCGGGTGCGACAGGCGCCCTCGTATACCCGAACCATGGCTGGCTTCGGTTCGGTTTTCAAAAAGGCGCTCCTCAGGATCGTTACAAGGCGATTTGGGAAGAATCCGGGCTGCAATGCATCCTGTTCCAGTACCCAGATGTGACCAAGGCCTCGTATGACCTCGATACCCAGCTTGCGATCGCGACGCAGGAAGGTGTTGTTGCGACCAAGAACGGCGTTCGCAATATGAAGCGCTGGTACGTCGAAATTCCGGAACTGAAAAACGCCAACCCGAAACTTCAGATCCTGAGCTGCCATGACGAGTGGCTGTTGCCAACCATGTTTGATGTTGATGGCTTGCTGGTTGGCTACGGCAATATTGCTCCGGAACTGCTGATTGAGCTGATCGATGCCGGCAAGGCACAAAATTATCCTGAGGCACGCAAGATATTCGAGCGTTTGCTGCCGGTAACCCGAGCCGTCTACCACAGAGGCTCTCATATGGAGGGAACGGTTGCTCTCAAGCTCGGCCTCGTTCACCGAGGCGTGCTGGAGCATGCAACCATTCGTGAGCCGCTCAAGAACCTCGGCGAAAAGGCCGAAGCTGAAATCTTCGCAGCCTTCGAAGCGGCCGGTATCGGCCGTGTCGAGAAATTGATGGCGGCTGAATAATGTTCAATAGCCCCCGTCGGGCAGACGGGGGCTATTGAATGAAGGGGAGGGGGTCTTGCAGCACATCAGGGAGTGATGGGCTGCAGTTGCGCAATCCGTGAACGGGCGTGCATGCCTCGCCCATGTCCAGGACCGCGTTTTTGACGGTCCTGGGAGTTTAGACAGGCAGTGCTGAAGGTTCGACGCCAGGCCGGGAGTGGGCCGGCCAAGGGAGGAAATCATGAATATGGAACAAAAGATGACGGCACCGACGCCGCTCGTCGATCCGCAAGCTGAAATCAGTGCGCGACTTGAACGATTGCCGGTAACCCGGGAAGTCTTCTGGGCTCGCAACATCGTCGGCGCCGCGACATTCTTCGACGGCTATACCGTTATTGCAATCGCATATGCCATGCCGGTTCTGGTCCGTGAATGGAACCTCACGCCCGGCCAAACCGGCATGATCCTGTCCATGGGCTATCTGGGGCAACTCATCGGAGCGGTGTGCTTCGGCTGGTTGGCGGAAAAGATCGGACGTCTCAAGGTCCTGCTGTTTACGATCCTGCTTTTCGTGAGCATGGATATTGCTTGCCTCTTCGCAGCAGGCGCCGGCATGATGATGGCCTTCCGGTTTGTTCAAGGGATAGGCACGGGCGGTGAAGTTCCTGTGGCCAGCGCCTACATCAACGAACTGATTGGCTCCAAGGGCCGCGGTCGTTTCTTTCTTCTGTACGAAGTGATGTTTCTGCTCGGCCTCGTTGGTGCTGGCCTGATCGGATATTTCATGGTGCCGGTTTATGGCTGGAAAGCCATGTTTGTGGTCGGTCTGGTTCCTGCGCTCTTGATGATCCCGCTGCGTTGGTTCCTGCACGAATCCCCCCGCTGGCTGGTTGCCAACGGACGCTATGAAGAAGCCGACAAGATCGTGACCAAATTTGAAAACAGCGCACGCTCGTCGGGTCACGAGTTGCCCGAACCAAAGATCGTCGCCGCTCCCTTGCGCCGCAAATCCGACTGGCGCGAACTGTTCCAGGGCATTTATCTAAAGCGCACGCTCTCTATCTGGGCCATGTGGTTCTGTGCCTATATGGTCGCAAATGGCACGATTACCTGGCTTCCGACGCTTTATCGACAAACTTTCAACCTGCCACTCGAAACCAGCATCTTGTACGGCTTCATGACGTCTGTCGGCGGTGTGATCGCAGCGATTATCTGCGCACTACTGATCGATAAGGTTGGACGCAAGCGTTGGTACGTGGGAGCCCTGCTGCTTGCCCCCATTCCACTCATCATTCTTGCCTGGTTGGGTGCAACATCAGCAACGCAGGTTCTCATCCTTGCCGGACTGGCCTATGCCATCCTACAGACGGTGACGTTTTCGCTGTACCTCTATTCGGCAGAAATTTACCCGACCCGTCTGCGTGCCATTGGCACCGGGACAGGCAGCGCTTGGCTACGCCTTGGGTCGTCAGCGGGGCCGATTGCGGTTGGCTGGGTGATGTCATCGATGGGTATTCAGTATGTTTTCGGCGCATTCGCAGTCATATTAGTCGTTGGAGCTCTGGTAACGGCCGTGTTCGCAGTGGAAACCAAGGGTAGGGTTCTGGAGGAGTTGTCCCCATAAAAATTGACCCTGACCGCCTATCATGATTGACCCTGCATGAAAGTGCCGGGTCAATCATGCGTTTCCGACACTAAGTGATCAATGCAGGCTGATTCGCTTTGTTTTTCTTATCTGATATCTCATGGTCGTCAGTTGGGCTCCCATCAAGGTGATGCCTTGCAACATAAGGGTGTTCTCGAAAGTCAGTCGATTGCAGCGGACCCATCAAGCAGGTAATGCAACAGACTGTTTCAGTTACGCTATCTGCGATCATTTAACGGTGGATAAACTGTCTATGCAATGTTCCTACCAGGATCGATATCGCCGCGTTCGACCTGAACCGCGCCCTTCTGTTTCATCATTTGCCGCCATCGTCCCGGTGCGGTGCCCGTTCTGCGCTTGAACACACGGCTCAACGAAAGGTCGTTGTCATATCCGACCAGGTTGGCGATACGAAGGATGCTCTCGTCAGTCGCTGTCAACATCATTTTGACCCGATAGACGCGCCAACCCGTTAGATAATCGAGCGGAGGCTCGCCAACCACAGATTTGAACAGGGCCGCAAAACTCGACCTCGAAAGTCCGGCCTCCTGCGCCATGTCTTCTACGGTCCATCGTCGGGCAAGATCGGAGTGGACTGCATGAATGGTACGCGCCAGTCGACGGTCGCCCAGACCCGCGAGCCAGCAGCTTGTCTTGCCTGTATCGTTACTGCACAGCGCACGCAACGCCTGGACGAATAGTGTGTTGACCAGGCGATCAACCACAAACCCTGAACCATGCTCACCCGCGTTGGTTTCCAATCCAATGAGATCGAGGGTCGCCCTGATCAAAGCGGCATGCGTTTCATTCAGTGGGAAATGAACCAGAACCGGTATGGAGCGAAACAGAGGTTCGGCCGCAACCGCATCAAACGAAAAGCGAGCCGAGACGATCTCGGTTTGCAAGCCGCTTCCACCAAATGTCACCGCGCTCGTTGTTTCCGGCGTCACCAGTGTTTCACAGGCGATCACGCTCTGATCAGGCACATCCGACAGATCAAAGGTAACCTGTTGCTGAACGATCAAGCAGCTGCCGGATACCAGTTTGACCGCACCTGTCATGCCCTCCCATTTCAGCCAGCAGTCCTTTCCTGATATCACCACTATTCTGGCATGCTCACCGGTGTGGAACCGGATGCCCCACGGCGCGCCTACATACAAACGCGCATAGAGGGAGGTTTCGACCTGCATCTGGTGGATGATCTCATCGAACGGGTTCATAGCAGCTCCATATTGGACGATCAGATATAAATTACGGACTGCACGGCATTAGTCGTCCGATATTTCAATGTTAGTTTGGCGCAACAGTCAAGCAAGGAGTTGAAAGATGAAAGTTTACCGCCATACCAAATTGGGCGACATGAGCACCCTGAAGGTCCGTGAAGAAGCGCCTCCCCAGGTTGGCACCGGTCAGGTGCTGGTTCGTGTTCAGGCCAGTTCTCTGAACTTCCGCGATATCATTATTGCGCAGGGCCACTATCCGTTCGGTATCGTGGAGAACCATGTGCCTCTTTCGGATGGTGCGGGCTTCATCGAGGTTGTCGGCGCTGGTGTCCGTCGGTTTTCCGTCGGCGATCGCGTCACGAGCAGCTTTTTTCCGAACTGGTTCGGAGGCCGGATCCCTGCCCATCGCGAGCAGTACCAGATGGAACAGGATGGTTGGCTGACGCAATACGTTCTGATTGATGCAGAGGCTTTGACCACGGTTCCCGATCATCTGACCTTCGAAGAAGCAGCAGCGCTTCCTTGCGCAGCCTTGACTGCTTGGTCGGCCGTCTCGGGTGTTGCACCTGGCGATACGGTTCTGACGCTTGGGACGGGCGGCGTTTCCCTCTTCGCCATCCAGTTCGCAAAGGCTCTGGGTGCTCGTGTCATCGCCACCACGTCGTCCAACGACAAGTTCGACAAGCTGACGGCACTCGGTGCGGATGCGCTCATCAATTACCGGGATACACCGGACTGGCATAACGTGGTGCGCGACCTGACGGGTGGCCTGGGTGCAGACCGTATCGTTGAAGTGGGCGGCCCCGCGACAATCGCTGAATCTGTACGCTCTGTCCGGGAAGGTGGCCAGGTCTCGATCGTTGGTGCGCTCGGCATGGAAGGTGAGGCGATCGACATCATGAAGCTGTTCTTCAGCCAGGCAACCTACAAGGTGATCAGCGTTGGAAATCGCAGCGATCTGGAAGAGATGAATCGTGTGGTTGCCGCCCACCAGATCCGCCCGGTGATCGACAGCGTCTTTGGCTTCGACGATGCCCTCTCGGCCTATGATCGTCTGGCCAGCCGAAACGTCTTCGGCAAGGTTGTTATCCGCAACTAACAACATCGGGAACTCTTAAGGAGATTTCAGAATGACCGCTTACGCAATTTTCATTCGCGAACGCAGCCGCGATGCCGCCGAGTTGAAGACCTATGCCGGACTGGTGACGCCACTGCTTGGGCAATCAGAAGCGACCGTGCTTGCAGCCTACGGTTCCCTTGATGCACTCGAAGGCGCGGCTCCTGAAGGTGTCGTCATGGCTAGCTTCCCGACGATGGAAGCCGCGCGTGCTTTTTACGACAGTCCCGAATATCAGGCAGCTGTGAAGCACAGGTTCCTGGGCGCCGACTACCGCTCCTTCATCATCGAAGGCATCAGCTAAGCCTGGGAATGCTCGGTTCCGATGCCTCGTCATAAGGTGCCCGCCAGATCAAGGCGGGCACTTTTTCTGCCTGAAGAATGTCGGTAGCAATCGATTTTTCAGAAGCGGTCGTAGCTGACGCGCCAACCTTCGGCAGCATCGACCGGAGAGATCACCAGTTTGTCGCCCTTGACCTCAAACTTGCGCTCAAGTTTCTGGCCGATCAGGTTGCGGACGAGGGAGGACTCAACAGTAATCGCGAATATGTTTTTGGCGTCATCGATTTCGACCGGGCCGTAATAGGCCTCGTATGCTTTCGTGGTGTACGGCGTGTCCGCGGCATTCGCATCGGGATTCATCGCCTGCACCGACAAGGTGCCCCCTTGGGTGAACACGAGCTGGCCTGAATATGGAATGGCCTGAAGATTGCCAGCAGCGCCGACCTCCAGTGCGGTCATGCGCCAGGCGCCGATGACCGGAGACTTTGCATCGCTGGCAAACGCCGGGGAGGTGAACGCCAGCGTCAGTGCTGCAGCCGAGATCTTGAAACGATTCATCGAAATGTCCTTTGTTGGTGGCAGGAGGTAGAGGATCTGTCAAATCCGTTCGATACGAACGGGATACTCGCCGCGTACCAGCAGCGCGTCAAAACTGTTGTCAAAACGGCCGAGACGGATCAGCCCCTCCCAGCGATAGTCCGCATAGAAAAGAGCGAGGTTGCCCCAGGGCTTGAAGTAGCAGAGATCGCCGGGCCTCTCGTTGGTGAAGCGGCCGCTCGCTTCCTCGGTAAGTTTGCGAGGCAGGCGAACGATCTTCTCGTTGCCTCCGAAGTCTTCGATCTTGAGATCAAGCGGAAGCATGGATGCAAGGTCGCGCGCCGAGGCGTTGTCGTAGAGTGTTGCTGTCAGCATCAATCCATTGAAGGTCAACCTGATGCGAACATCGGTCGGCTCCTGACTATCAGGATCGCCCCCTTGCTGTGCGCTGACGACAGGCGGAAGAGCCGCAGCCGCCAGCGCAACGCCCAATATTTGTCTTCGACTGAAAGAACGAGACATAGCGGTTCCGTCAGACCGGCTGCGCCGTGGGTCGGAAGAGGATTTCGTTGATATCCACGTCATCAGGCTCACTGATTGCGAACGCAACGCTGCGGGCGAAGGTTCCGGGTCCGATGGCGATCTTGCTGACGAATTCTCTTGTACCGGCCTGGATATCTTTTTCGCTGATATGCTCAAGAAGTTCGGTGCTGACCGCGCCGGGTGAGATGATGGTCGTACGGATATTGTCGGGTTTTACCTCTTTGCGCAGGCCCTCTGATAGGGCGCGGACGGCATGTTTCGTGGCGCAATAGACAGTTGCACCGGGATCTACGACATGGCCATAAACGGAAGAGACATTGATGATGTGTCCGGACTTCTGGGCCTTCATGTGAGGAAGGGCCGCGGCAATGCCGTAGAGCAAGCCCTTAATGTTGACGTCGACCATGCGGTCCCATTCGTCGATCTTGAGACGCTCCAGCGGAGCGAGGGGCATGAGGCCGGCGTTGTTCAGCATGACGTCGATGCGACCGAACCGTTCGACAGCGGTATCGACGAGGTTCTTGACTTGATCCCGGTCGGTCACGTCAGTCTCTACAGCGAGTACCTTGCCGCCGTTCTCCATCAACTCCACAGCCAAAGACGCGATACGGTCGATGCGGCGCGCGCCGATGACCACGGTCGCGCCGCGCTCGGCGAGATGGCGTGCCGTGGCCTCGCCAAGACCGCTGCTGGCCCCGGTGATGGCGACGACCTTGTTTTCGATTCCCTGTGACATGATGGTCTCCGGTGTCTGAGTTTGGCTGTTTAGCTGCGAGGCCGGGCAAGCGCGGCCAGAACTGCCGATCCGATGAGCAAAACGGCTGAAAGGACAAAGGCGCTCCACCATCCGACGGTGTCGAACAGGACACCACCTGCGGCCGCGCCGCCTGCTATGGCAAGCTGGATCAGGGCGACCTGCAGACCGCCGCCAGCTTCGAGATCCGTTGGGATGATCCGTGTCATCCAGGTGTTCCAGGCCACAGGCACCGGTGTTGATACGACACCCCAGAGGACAAGAAGTCCTGCCGCCAGCCATTTGAATGGTCCGGCTGCGATCAGGAGCAGGGCGATGACGGCAAGGATAACGGGCATGCCAACAAGAGCGGCACCGAGATGTCGACGCAGCACAAAGCCGTTCGCGAACAAACCAGCCAGTCCGCCCGCACCGAGACCCAGCAGCAAGATGGATAATGTGTTGATATCGAGCCGGGTCACATGTTCCAGAAACGGTCGCAGGTAGATCGATAGCGAATTCATGCCGATGAACGTCGCCGCCGTCGCAGCCATGCCGATCGCAAAGGTGCGATTGCGCAATAATCCGAACATCGCGCCGACGGATACAGTTTTGGCAGATGGCACGTTCGGAAGGACGGCCATTTGCCATACCAGCGCCGCGAGGCCGATAGGGAAAGTGACGAGAAAGGTGTTGCGCCACCCAATGAGGCTGCCGAGAAAACTACCCAACGGGGCGGCTGCCACAATTGCCATTGCCGTGCCGCCCTGAAGAAGCGCAATTGCCCGCGGAAGATCGGGGGCTGATGCGAGACGCGCAAGAATGGCGGTCGATAGCGACCAAAAGCCGCCGATCGCGATACCAACCATGGCTCGCCCGATCAGGAAGATGAGGTAGCCTGGGGCGAGGGCAACCGTGAGGCTGGAGAGCGTCAGGATGGATGTGTAAAAAAGTACGACCGTTTTCCGGTCCAGTTGGCCGAGAAGCCTGTTTCCGAACAGGCTGGTCACGACCGCAAAGAAGCCCGAGACGGCGATGGCCAATCCTGCCTGACCCTCTGTTATTGACAGGTCCTGCGCAATCGGCGTCAAAAGGCTGACCGGCATGAACTCCAGGCCGACCAGTAGGAACGTCAGAAGTGACAGACAAGTAACGGCGCTCCAAGGCGTTGTCTGCTGCTTGTCATCAAGGCTGTCATCTACGGTCAGTTCGGTCATCTCGTGCTCGCTCTCGTTGCGAGTTTAGATAACGGTGTTGAAGTCGTGCCACTAGGCAGTATAAACGCTATGTAGTGGTGAGAGAGATTCAACAATGCGCCGAGATGAATTTACCGAGATGCGGGCATTCCTTGAGGTGGCGAGAGAACGCAGCTTTACGCGCGCGGCAGTGAAGCTTGGGGTGACGCGGTCCGCACTCAGTCACACGATCCGGACGCTGGAGGCGCGGCTCGGCATGCGCCTTCTTGCGCGCACGACCCGCGATGTCGCACCGACGGCGATCGGCCAGCGTCTGATACAAAGTGTCGAGCATCATTTCGAGGGTATTATTGCCGAGGTGGAAGCGTTGAAGGCTTTCAGCGACAAGCCTTCCGGACACGTCCGGATTGTTTGTCCCGATGATGCCATTGAACTGGTGTTCCGGGGTCGGCTCAAACCGTTCCTGCGCGAATACCCTGCCATTCAGGTTGAACTGATCGTCGACAATGGCTTCACCAACATGGTCGAACGGCAGTTCGACGCAGGCGTGCGGCTGGGCGAGGCAATCGCGCGAGACATGATCGCTGTTCGTATCGGTCCTGATGTCAACTATTCTGTCGTCGGGTCGCCTGAATACTTCGAGCGATATCCGGCGCCGGAAAGCCCACAAGATCTTACCGAGCACAATTGCGTCAACCTGCGTCTTCCCACTTCAGGTGGGCTTTACGCCTGGGAATTTCGGGAAAATGGTCGCGAATTCAGTGTTCGCGTCGATGGTCAACTGGTTTACAGCAACATTAGCTCGGCAATCGATGCTGCCCTCGATGGGATGGGCCTTGCTTACGCGCCGACAGATCTCGTTAAAGGGTATATTAACAAGGGCCAACTGCGGGAGGCAATCAAAGCGTGGCGCCCGACGTTTCAGGGCTATCACCTGTATTACCCCAACAGACGCAATCACTCTCCCGCATTTTCAGCATTCGTTGATGCGTTCAGGTTCCGCTTTGGAGGGGCCTAGCGAAATCTGAATTAGTAGGCCAGCGGTTCAATTCCCATCAAAGCGTATGATGCGGAGTGTGTCCAAATTGAAAGCGGTCGCAAACAATGAGGACTTGCTGCAACGCTGCATCTGCCTGCGCACCAGACCGGCTAGTGGCAAACCAGCAGTCACGACTTGACAACCTCACTCTGCATCTTGTCGCGATACAGGGAACGGTAACGCGCCGGCGATTGGCCGATGGCGCGGCGGAAGCTGGCGGCAAAAGCGCTGTCGGATCCATAGCCGAGCGACTGTGCAATCCGTGGCAGTGGCTCGTTGCCACGCCGCAGCCGGGCGGCGGCAAGCCGCATCCTCCAGTTCGCGAGATAGTCGATCGGCGATGCTCCGACGGTGGCACGAAATCTTTCGGCAAATCCGGAGCGGGACTGGCCGGCAAGAGACGCCAGTGCTTCTACCGTCCAGCGGCGCGATGGATCGGCGTGGATGGCCCGCAGTGCCGGCGCCAGACGAGCATCCGCAAGGCCGGCGAGCCAGCCGGGATGCTGTGATGTCTGGCGCGCCATATAGGCACGCAGGCCATGGATAAACACCAGACGCAGCAGGTCGTTGCAGGCGACGCGAGCACCCGGTGCTGCGCTGTTCCACTCCAGGTCCAACTGTTCGAGCAGCCAGCCAATCGGTCCGGCCTCTTCGTGGTCAATCACTACAACAGGCGGCAGGGCGTCGGTGAGGAGTGAGCCATCGACGGTATCGAGGTTGACGCTGCCGCCTAGGAGCACGAAATCCCGACCATCGCCCACTGAGACATCGAGATTACCCCCAGCGAATACCTCTGCCGCCGCTATCGGCGTCACGTTGGGATCGCTGCAAAGCGTAAACGCCTTGCCGCTGACCACAAGACAATCGCCGGCTTCAATGCGCAACGGTGCCTCTCCCTCCGAGATCAGCCAGGCAACGCCTTCACGGACTGCATTGAACTTGAGGTAGCCCGGTGGTGGAAAAGCAACAGACCACGCGCCTACGGCTGCAAAACGCACGGAGAACAGCGCACGCGCATCGATGGCGCTGAGCACGTCGGACAGGGGATCCTGGATGTTTTGGACGATCACGACAGAAATCCGGATCCTGCAGGCTCGGGACTCCGAGAAGCTACCCGATATAGGGGACGGACACCAGAGCCACAAATGAAGGAGTAACAACATGTCCGAACAGAAACCTATTGGATCTCGTTTCAGCGCATCCAGCACGGCACGCGAGGTCACCGAGGGTATCGACCTTTCCGGCAAGACGGCGATTGTCACCGGCGGCTATTCCGGTCTCGGCGTCGAGACGACGCGGGCGCTCGCTGGTGCCGGCGCTCGTGTCATCGTACCGGCTCGCAATCGCGAAAAGGCCGAACGCACACTTGCCGGTATCGACAATGTTGTTATCGAAGCGATGGATCTTGCGGATCCCGCATCGGTTGCCGCCTTTGTTGACAGGATCGTTGCGGCGGGCATGCCCATCTCAATCCTGGTCAACAGCGCCGGCATCATGGCGACGCCGCTTGCCCGGGATCAGGCTGGGCACGAGAGCCAGTTTGCCACCAATCATCTCGGCCATTTCCGGTTGGTTGCAGGCCTGTGGCCTGCGCTGGTCAAGGCTGGCAACGCGCGGGTGGTCTCTGTGTCATCGCGCGGCCATCAAATCGGTCCAGTCGATTTCGACGACATTGATTTCAAGGCTCGCCCTTATGACAAGTGGCAGGCCTATGGCCAGGCGAAGACGGCAAATGCTCTGTTTGCGCTTGAACTTGATCGGCTTGGAGCAGGGTGTGGCGTACGGTCATTTTCCTTGCACCCGGGCATCATCCTGACCGATCTCGCCCGCCATCTTACCGAAGACGAGATCAAGTCTTTTGATGTCTACGACGAGAATGGCAATCGTCGAGTCGATCCATCGCGCGATCTCAAGACGCCGGAACAAGGGGCAGCAACAAGCGTCTGGGCAGCAACGCGACCCGAACTCAACGGTATTGGTGGCGTCTACTGCGAAGATTGCGAAGTCGCCCTGCCGCAGGCGGAGACGGATGGGACCAAAGGTGTGGCGCCTTGGGCCATGGATCCACAGGCTGCTGAACGGCTCTGGCTGCTTTCTGAGCATTTAACGGACTTGTCAGTAGGTGATCGTCGAGGCTGAGCGCATATCGGCACACGAGTGATTTGCGGTGTTGTCAGGCGAGGCCTTCGGTCAGTCGAGGGCCTGCTACATCGTGGTCAGTCGGTTTCACGCAGGAGTAAAACAGCGGCTCACCTTCATAAACACTCTGAAGTGTTCGATCCGGATAATGCCTTCCGTGTCTGGGAGATGGCGACCGGGATGGTCGCATCTGCAGGTCGAAACACCCTGTCGGACCTCGACGGCCCGGCAGGGAGGTGCCTATGCGGTTTCACTGCTAGCGCGATCACGCCTTGGCTGCAACCGGAAGCCGGAATGGCGCTCCGAGACGATTGAACGCGTTCATCGCAGCGATCGTGATCGTCAGATCGACGAGGTGCTTCGGTTCGAAAGCTGCGGCTGCGGCGGCATAGGCCTCGTCCGAGGCGTGGGTCTGGCTGACATTCGTGACTTCTTCAGCCCAGGCCAGTGCTGCTCGTTCCTGGTCGCTAAACAGGTGAGGCACCTCATCCCAGACAGGAACAAGCGTGATCTTATCGACGGACATCGTCTTGCGCAGATCGCGACTATGCATGTCGATGCAATGGGCGCAGCCGTTGATCTGCGACACTCGCAGGAAGACGAGATGAATCAGCTCCTCAGGCAGGTTCGTTTTCTTGGTGACGTAGTGATGGACGCCGAAGAGCGCCTTGGCACCCTCGGGGGCGACTTCGGACCAGTTCATGCGGGACATATTGTTTTCCTTTCTCGTGGACACGGTTCTCCGTTCGCCGGAGAAGCCGTCGTTGCTTGTGCTAGGTGAGGGGGGTAGGTCTGGTAGGTAGCGCTACGGCTTCCGCGGCGTCGTCAGGGCGGTGTCATCGGTATCGACGACGAAGACGGCAAGCAGCTTCGCCGGCTCGGTCTTGCTGGCGTTGGCGCTGACGTCGTGGCGGTCGCCCGGCAGCTCGGTGAAGTTCTGCCCGGCGATGAAGGTCTTCGTCTCGCCACCGTTCACGGCGCTTTGGATGGCGCCTTCGAGAACCGTCGCATAGATCAAGGCGGATTTTGCATGCGTATGAGCGGAACTGTAGCCGCCGGGGCCGTACTCGACGAGGACGCCCTTCACGCTCTTTCCGGGAACGTCCGGGAGGGGATGCTCGTAAACCAGCGTCACCTTCGCGTCCTTCGTGTCATATGCAAGTCCAGGCTTGGCGACGTCATGAGCGGAAGCTGTGGCCAGAGAGACCGCAAGGGCTGAAGCGGCATGGAGGATGGTCTTCATGATTGTTTCCCTCCTATGTTCTGAGCCACTCGGCGATCGTGATCGCACCCTTGACGTAGTCTCCGCCGGGAACCAGCGAGCCGGCGACAACGGGAGCGCCGAAGTAGTCGACGGCGGCGTCGGCGTTGACCGGACGAGCGTCGCTCTTGGCATCGAGATAGGTCTGGATGAAGGATTCGAACGGTCCCCGTTCGGGCCCGGCAAGATCGACGGATCCGTTCTTCGGCTCCCCGAGCGCGGCTTCCACCAAAGCAGCGGCGACGTCGTCGGCCGCGATCGGCTGGAAGTCGATATCCGGCACTTTCACCGCGCCGTCGGCCGAGTAGGCGCCCACCAGTGTCTCCGTGAATTCGTGGAACTGTGTCGCGCGCACAATGGTGTAGGCCTGGCCCGATGCTGCGACGGCGTCTTCTTGGGCGAGTTTGCCGGCCATGTATGGGTTGGCGGCGAGGCGGTCCGCGTTGACGATCGAGAGGACGACGTGATGGCGCACGCCCGCGGCTTGTTCGGCACGTGTCAGGTTTCGGCTCGACTTGTCGAAGAAGTCGGTGATGACGGCCTTATCGAAAGACATCATGTTCGACACGTCGATGACGGCGTCGGCGCCCGTAAGAGCCTCGGCCAGTCCTTCGCCCGTGTAGGCATTAATCCCGTTGCGGGAGCTTGCGACGACGGCTTCGTGGCCGGCGTCCTGTAGCAGCTTCACTGCCTTCGAGCCGATCAGGCCCGTGCCGCCGATGACGACGACCTTCTTCATCTTGGTCATGGTGCTTTCTCCTATGACGAGGCGCGATTGCCCGTCTTGCGTTCGTGGAGTTCAAGGAAGGCGCATCCCCGGGCGGCGATGCCCCCGTCGTCGGCTGCACCAAGGTCCGCCAGAAGGTCCGCGACGGACACCTTGGCGAGTTCTGCGCGATAGGCCTTCTCGGCTTTCAGCATCGCGGCGTTGATTTGGCAGGGCTTAGTGAAGTAGCGCGCCGGAAGTGGATTCGGCCCGCGCTGGCGGATCTCGGCGCACCGGAAGGCGGGCGCTGGTCCTTCGACCGCGAGGACGATGTCGAGCATCGTGATGTCCTTTGGCGCCTTGG
>Ga0075365_10000062_pt1 | contig 32475 bp, 26 predicted proteins | sample EndMetdeltDD1765_FD_71387 | JGI IMG/M metagenome (GOLD analysis project Ga0075365, IMG submission 71387) | Populus endosphere microbial communities from Tennessee, USA - Endosphere MetaG P. deltoides DD176-5 | ecosystem: Host-associated > Plants > Roots > Endosphere | place: USA: Tennessee... | reverse complement strand
ACTATAAATTACTTATTCTTGATTTTGATGGCACACTTTGCGCCACACACGATGCCATACTTTTCTGTATTAAGCGTACATATGAAAAATTACATATGACGATACCAAATCATGATTTCATCGATGAAACCATCCGTGCAGGCTTAGGCATGGAAAAAAGCTTAGAGATTCTTAGCCCCAATCTTACCCAGCAACAAATCCATCACTTATTAAGTACATACGAAGCCATTTATTTAGTTGAAGGTGAAGAAAAAAGTGCGCCATTTCCTAAAGCCACTGAAGTATTAGCGAAACTTTTTGCCGCGGATTATGTTCTAATTGTGGTCAGCAACAAAGCAGTTGCTGCAGTGAACATGGCACTAGAACGTTTTCAACTAAAACAATATATTGCAATGGTCATTGGCGACACTAGAACACTGAGAAAAAAACCCGATCCTATGTCCTATACTGATTTCATTAAACCCAAATATAATGATATAAGCCCAAAACAGATCTTAATGATAGGCGATACACCAGCTGATTTACTATTTGCGCAAAATATTGGAGCAGACTCGTGTTGGGCGGAATATGGATATGGAGATGAGAAAGCTTGTCTAAAACTACATCCAACGTATACGATTAAACAATTAGCTGATATTTTGGCTATTTTATTGTAAACTTAATGCGCGCTTGTTAAGAAATGTGTAACTTTTTTTCTATCGTTGTTAATCGATCATCTATGTTGGAAAAATAATTTTGCAGGGTTTCAACCAGCAACATAGTTTTCATATCCGGTTCGATGTTAACTTTATCATCAATATCTTTGTTGCCAAAATTGGTCTTACGTAAGGTTTCAGGAATCAAATACACTTCAAAACTATGTTGTTTTACATCCGTCACACCTATGGTTAAACTGGAACCATCTACTGCTATGTAACCTTTTGGCTTTATAAAAGCAAAACACGCTTCAGAAGTTTGAATAGATAAACATACGTTCTCACCATTGATTTTTTTATCAATTATCGTCCCTGTCTCAAAAATATGACCGCTCAGTTCATGTCCTCCAATTTCATCACCAAAACCTATGCTTCTTTCCACACTGACTTTTCTTCCAATAAAAAGTTGATTCAAAGTGGTTTTGGCTAGAGTTTCTTGCATCGCATCAAAGCTGACTTCATATCCACTTATCGCAACTACGGTTTGACAAACACCATCAATAGAAACACTAGAACCTATTTTTAAATCTTTTGCCAACTCTTCATTTAAAGCGACACTATAATGGAATAATCCAGGTCGCTTGATAAGTGACTTTACAATAAATAAACCTTGTGTAATTCCAGAGTACATATAAAAATCAACTTAAATCAATAAATTTTCAATTAATTGCATTTGCTTTAATACAGAACCTTTATTCTCTGCCACAAACTTTTTAGCTTCATGAGACATTTGCTGGCGTCGCTCTGGATCAGATAATAAAGCAATAACTTGCTCTGCCAACTCTTTAGCATTAGTCACCTGAATTTCCACATGTCGCTGTTTCAGCTGTTCAGTAATCGTTGCAAAATTAAAAGTATAAGGACCGGTTAATATAGGTAAGCCAATGGCAGCGGGCTCAAGAGGGTTTTGTCCGCCTTTTTCCACTAAACTTCCACCTATAAAAGCAAGATCGGCTGCTGCATAAAAAATAAGTAATTCTCCCATGGTATCGCCGATAAAAATATCGGCACTACTCATCTTAGACTGATTATGATCACTGCGTTTTATAATCTTATAAGTTTGGCTATTATATAGCTGTTCTAATTGAGGAACACGATCCACATGTCGTGGTATAGAAACTAATAGTAAGTCAGAAAAAAAACGACGCGCTTCGGTAAAAGCTTGAAGAATAAACTCCTCCTCGCCAGGATGAGTGCTGGCAGCAATCCAAACTGGCCGGTTTTCTCCCCAGATTTTCCGCCAGTGCTGTGCCTGTTCAGTCAGACTTAGGGGAAGGGTCAAATCAAATTTAAGACTCCCTGTAACCCGCATCTTTTCAGCTGGAAAACCTAAAGCGATAAAGCGTTCGGCATCCGCTTGAAACTGTGCAGCAATGAGATTGATGCTGTTTAACATCTTATGCATGAGCGGTAAAATACGTCGATAGGATTTGGCGGAACGCTCAGATAATCGAGCATTGACAAGGACTACTGGGACTTGGTACAACTGGCAGCTTACTAGAAGATTAGGCCAAAGTTCTGTTTCTATCAGAATCAGCAATTTTGGTTGTAGGGCCTTGAAGAACCTCCTTAAGACCAGGGGTAAATCATAAGGAAAGTAAAGCTGAGTGACGCTATCGCCTATTTCAACGCGGATACGTTCAGCTCCCGTTTTAGTTTCATTAGTTACAATAATAGGAGTCTCTGGGTAACGTTGCTGCAAAAGCTTGATTAGTGGTATCGCAGCCAAGGATTCACCTACTGAAACGGCGTGTACCCAAATCCCACCGGGTGAGAAAGGGCGTAAAGCGAAGCCTAAACGTTCATGCCAAAATTGCAAACCATTGGGAATTTGACGATTTTTTATCCATAAACGCAATAAAATAAATGGCAACAATAAATAAAAAATTATTGTATATAAGAATCGCATGACTTAATAAAATTATAATTAAAATATTCTCACGGTGAGCTTATCGTTTATTCAACTTTAAGACAAGATAATATCCTGTTAGTCTTGTAAGCAAAATTTTATGAATTTAGGTTTTAGCATGAATATATGGGGCAAGCTCATCGGCGGGTTTTTTGGCTTCCTTCTTGGAGGGCCATTTGGGCTTATATTGGGTGTCATTATAGGGCATCTCTTTGATCGTGGCCTTAATCAAAACCAGGGTTGGACTTTCTCTTCTGTCAATCCAAGCGCAGCGCAACAAGTTTTTTTTGATAGCACGTTCTTAGTAATGGGGCATATCGCAAAACTAGATGGTCGAGTTTCGGAGGCAGAAATACAAGCTGCCAGGGCCATAATGAACCGCCTTGGTCTTACTGAAACCATGCGCCAAAAGGCTATCGACCTTTTTAATCAGGGTAAACAAGCTTCCTTTAATTTAGAAGAAGCCTTAAAAAAACTGGTCCAAGCTTGTCATCGCAATAAGGTTTTACTTAAGCTTTTCGTAGAAATACAAATGCAAACCGCCTTGGCTGAAGGTCATCTCACAACCGATAAGCAAAGAGTATTGCAGAAAATCTGCCAATATTTAGGTTTTGCACCACTCAATTTCAGCTTTTTTGAACATCTATTTAATTTTGAGCAAGCTTTCCGGCAGCAGTCTTCTGGTCAGAGGCAACAAGGCTATTACCAATCCTCGCATTCTTCTCATCAGCTGAATCTAAGAGACGCCTATGCTATCTTAGGCATCTCTGAACAAGCATCGCCGGCCGAAATTAAAAAAGCCTATCGAAAACAAATGAGTCAACATCACCCTGATAAATTATTAGCTAAGGGTTTACCTGAAGAAATGATAAAAATAGCGACTGAGAAAACTCAAAATATCAAGGCTGCTTACGATCGTATTTGTGCTGCTAAGGGGATATAATGCACGATTTAACTATTTCCGCCTCTATTTTATCTGCAGATATGGGGTGCTTAGCAAAGGAATCGGTTGCGGTCTTGCAAGCAGGTGCAAATAGTTTGCATATCGATGTTATGGATAATCATTTTGTACCCAATTTAACCTTCGGTCCATTAGTCTGTAGTGCTTTACGCAAGCATCTCCCTCAGGCTTTTCTAGATGTGCATTTAATGGTAAATCCAGTCGATCATTTAATTAACGCTTTTGCTGCAGCTGGTGCTAATCAAATTATTTTTCATCCTGAAGCCAGTACCGATGTCATAAAAAACTTGAAACAAATTTGTCGCTTAGGTTGTAAAGCCGGTTTAGCTATTAATCCACAAACATCATTAAATTGTTTAAATGATAAATGGGAAAATTTAGATTCGATATTGATGATGTCTGTTAATCCTGGCTTCGCTGAACAACATTTTATTCCAGAAGTTTTAAACAAAATTTCATCCGCCAAACAATTAATTTTAACGCACAAACCTACTATTCGTTTAGGTGTAGATGGAGGAATTAAAAAAAATAATATTGCTGAAATCGCCAAAGCCGGTGCAGATACTTTTATTTTAGGCTCTGGTATTTTTAATACTGAAAATTATACCTTCACCTTAACTGAACTACGATCCGAATTGAATTTATAAGGAAAAATAATATGCGTTACTTCTTAACCTCTTGCGTACTCTTTTTTTTGTTAAGTGCTTGTGCTAGTACAGCAAACTATCAAAAGAAAATCGATAAATGGCAAGGGAAAAATATTCAAAGCCTTATGTCCAAATGGGGTGCGCCTGATGCAGGGATCCAATTACCAAATGGTCATAAAATCTATCAGTACACTCAAAAAACAATGTATTCTATCCCTGATCCTAAACGCTCTCCTTTGCGTACCAATAATGGAAACCTTTTCTCTAGCTATGATGAGCCTTGGAATACACACCAAACGATCGTTCGCTCTTGTCGAACTTCATTTGAAACAACCCCTGACGGCCGTATTATCCATATAAGTTTTAAAGGAGATAATTGTGTCTCAAGCAATTTCCTTCCTTAAAAATTTCGGCTAAGTTCGAACCAGGGAGCTAAAAAAAAATAAATGAACAATAGGAAAAAAAGGAAGCTGACTCCTCAAAAAGAAGATTTCATAATCCTTCAATGGCTATTTTATTTTGCTTTTTTTTGTTTTGCCTCACCTGGTTTGACCGCAGAATTGACTATGGCACAACAACTGGGTTGGATACCTAGTAAATTAGGTATTTGCAAAGGGCAATACTTAGATCCCTTGCAAGCTTATGCGAAAACACCTTTAGGTAAAGTCCAGCAAGCTCTTACGCATATTGATGCCGCACAATCCCATTTTTCATTTGAAGGAACTTCTACTTTAAGTGGGAATGTTATTATCACGCAACCAGGCCGTTTATTATATGCCGATCAAGTTTATTTTTATCGTGATTCAAAAACAGGGAAGATTACGAATATGGATCTACTCGGTGAAATTAAACTTCAAGAACCTAATCTTTTAATCAAAGCTAAAAAAGCCCATTTAAATTTAAATAACCAAAGTGGTTATCTTACTGATATTATTTATCGAATTTTATTAAGAAATACCACTATATTAATGGGTACCAACGAAGGTATGCCGATTAATGCTTGGGGTTCGGCAAGTAGCGTGGAGCAAACCTCTCCTGGATTAATAATCTTACATAATAGTACTTATTCAACTTGTTCACCTATTAATCCAACTTGGAAACTGTCCGCTAAAAAAATAATATTGAATCGTGATACGGGCCGCGGCAAAGCTTATAATACCTGGTTGGATTTTCGCGGGACACCTATTTTATATAGTCCCTATCTTGCTTTTCCAATTGATGACAGACGTGAATCTGGTTTCTTATTTCCAAATTTTGGAAGTTCTTCGCAATCAGGAATAGGTGTTGGTTTCCCTTATTATTGGAATATGGCAAGTAATTATGACTTTTTATTTACACCCACTGTTTTAAGCAAGCGTGGAGTACAATTAGTCGGTCAATTTCGTTACCTGACCCATCATAGTCGCGGGAATATCATTGCCAATTATCTTCCCTATGACCGAGCTGCGGCTCGACTTGCTGACCAGATCCCTTTACTTTATCCCAACACCAACCCGCTGATCTATCCAAGTACCGCTAGAAAGTCTTTTACATGGCAAGAACAACGTTTATGGAAACCCCGTTGGACAAGTACGGTCAACTTTAATTGGGTCGGGGATGATTATTATTTAGAGGACTTTAACCAGCCACCGAGTATCGCTATTAATCAACTTGCACAACAGGCACAATTAAATTATACCGGCGATATTTGGAATTTTACGACGAGTATTAACCGTTATCAAACATTACACCCTTTAAATCAATCGCCCGTTAACAACCCTTATAATAGTTTACCTGAGATCGATTTAAATAGTATCACGCAAAATTTTCATGGGTTTAATGTTCAAATTAGCAATCAACTTACTTATTTTCAACGTTTAAATGATCCAGGTGAGTTAATTAAACCGCCACAAGCACTTCGTCTTAATCTTTTTCCTTCCATTAGTTATCCAATGCGAAGTAAAGACGCTTATCTTATTCCACGCGTTCAATTGAGTCTGACTCACTATAATATAATGAATCAAGTTACAGGCTATAAAAGCGAAATCCAACGCACAACGCCTCTATTTAGTGTAGATAGTGGTTTGTATTTTGATCGCAAGACTCATTGGGGCGAACATTCTTATTTACAAACATTAGAGCCTCGTCTTTTTTATCTAAATGTTCCTTATCGTGATCAAAATAATATTCCTATTTTTGATAGCGCACTTATTCCATTTAGTTATGACAGCCTTTTCATGACAAATCGTTTCAGTGGTTATGATCGTATCGGTGATGCCAACCAAATTAGTTATGCACTTACTACTCGATTATTGGATCAATACACGGGGGAAGAAAAACTAAGAGCCAGTATCGGTCAAATATATTATTTTAAAGACAGGCGCGTTTTTTTATGTAGTCCCTTAGAAAGACAATTAAGCGTACCTGGAACTTTATGTGCTAATCCTATTGCAGTTCCTGGTGCCACTTCACCTACCGAAAAATTTTCTCCTATTGCAGGCCAGATCAATTACAATGTCAATCCACAATGGAGCACAACCGCCAATGTTGCCTGGGATCCAACCAGTCATGACATTATTAATGCTGCCGCTAACATACAGTATCATCCTCGTCCTAATCAGTTATTTAATATAAATTATGGGCGTATCCGTTATGGCGATTTGTTTGTCACTACACCGCCAACACCCCCGAATAGTCATCAAAATGATTTTAATAGATTGGGCTTTTCTTTCTCAACACCACTTAAACGTCAGTGGAGCACAGTCGGCGGGTGGAACTATAATTTTAGTCATAAATATTCGCAAAGCTTTTTCTATGGATTACAATATGATAGCTGTTGTTGGGCATTTCGAATTGTCGCTGGCCGAACTTTTTTTGCCCTAAATCAAAATAGCAGTCCAATATTTAATAATGTTGTTTATTTCCAATTTCAGCTCAAAGGCTTGAGTACCGTAGGCATCAGTGATATAACCAGCTTTTTAACTAGTAATATCCCCGGCTATACTGATAATTTTCAGTCTAGTGCAACCCACTTTTAGTAATGAGCGATTATGGACTTCCTTAAAAAAATTTTTCCATTCATTATCTTACTCAGTAGTGTATTTTCTCCTAAGTCTTTATGTGCTATTGAAACCCTAGATCGTATCGTCGCGGTTGTTAACAACAGTGTCATCACACAGCAACAGTTAAGCGAACACATTGAAATGTCGCGTCAACAATCGTTAGCTGAAAACAAACCTATTCCAGATGCAGCAACTTTTCGCAAGCAAGTACTCAATGAAATGATAGATAATGAATTACAACTGCAATTGGCCGCTACTGCAGGGTTGAAAATTAACGAAGCTGCTTTAGATAAAACCATTATGAGCATCGCTCAACGCAATGGGTTTACATTAGAGCAATTACGTCAGAAGTTGCAACAAGAAAATATACCTTATGCAAAATACCGACAACAAATCCGTCAACAACTTATTATTAGTCGGCTACAGCAAGATGAAGTCGCTGCAAAGATTACCGTTACGGATCAAGAAATCAAAGATATGTTAATGCATATGCCAAAATCAACTCCGCAAAAAGCAGCTTACCATGTTGAAGATTTGCTTATTCCGTTTCCCACCAAGCCCTCCACCGCTGAAATAACTCGCATAAAAACAACTGCTTTATCTCTACTGCAACAAGCAAAAAGCGGAACTTCCTTTCAAGAATTGATAGAAAAAGCTAAGCAATTTAATCCTCCATTAACCGGGGGAGATTTAGGATGGCGCCTGCTTAATGATTTACCTGATATTTTTCAAACACCTGTGCAAAAACTTAAACCTGGCGAAATAACTGGTCCCATCCAAGCTGACAATGGCTTTCATCTCGTTCGTCTTTTGGAAATGCGAGGCGATAATTCAACCCCCCATTATGTGACTTCCACACATTCTCGACATATTTTAATTAAAACCTCTCCCTTACTTAACAATCAGCAAGCAGAATTACGCCTTAAAGAAATTCGTGCAGACATTTTGCGCGGTGGTAGTTTTGCTGAGTTGGCAAAAAAATACTCTCAAGATCCAGGATCTGCTTATAAAGGTGGTGATCTAGGCTGGACTTTGCCCGGTCTATTCGATCCTACTTTTGAAGCACAAATCAAAAAATTGGCTATCAATCAGATTAGTTTACCTTTTCAAACACAGTTTGGTTGGCATATCGTACAAGTATTAGGTAGAGCGCAAAAATTACAAACATCACAAAACGTTTCACGTGAGCAAGCTGCACAGTTAGTTTATCAACGTAAATTTCAGCAAGCTTTAAAAAACTGGTTACGCCAAATACGTAACCAATCTTATGTGAAAATTATCTAAATCTAGCTATAGTATAATTATTGGTAACGCGGTGTAAGGTGAAATTGGCAGACATCTTCTTGAGTAATTTCATCATCTCCGCAAACATAGGAACCCGTATTCCGAAATGCTCGCCAATTATTGTTGACATCGTTTGTAATCGTTCCATCTTTAACACGCTTTACTTCTTCTTTTTCCATAGCCAAAAGAAAATATCTATTGCCTTTCTTTTTATAAGTACACGTTAATGAGCCTGATTTTTCTTTAATAGACGGATGGAAATATGCTCCGATAAATTTATCTACTGTACTATTTCCATCGTAAAAGCTTTGTATTTTATTATTAGGACCTCTATAAAGAAAAAGAACTTCCTTACCAGTATGAGCATCTTCTTCGTCGAGCGGAAATCTCATTGTGCCATTTTCAGCAATTCTTGCATTAATAGTTGAGACATTTGGGCAAGAATATCCTGCCACCGCTTGCAAAATGGTCGTAAATAATAGGCTCAAGGTTGAATACTTAAATATTTTCATAAATCTAAAAATCCTTTAAATTGATTCTGCGATTATACCAGTACAGCAAAAACAGATTAAGCCACAAACTCAAAACTTTGCAGAATAATATTTAAAAATTTCATTGCTTAATCCTTTAATAAAAGCCATTGAAATTTAACATATTAAAAAAATATTTACATAAATTTTTTTAATAAATTGTGAAGGTTTTTTATTCTTAATTCAGGTATGGATTGCTCGAAGTTAAAACGTAAGTGCGTGGGCCCATCCAGTTTATACAAGGTCGGATAATTTTGAATTAATTGGATGATATCTTGGGGATTGATATTAGGTTTTTCATTGAATTCGATGCGTCCTCCCTGAGGTCCGGACACAATCTTTTTAATGCCAATTTTGTTGGCGATTAGTTTCAACTCGCTTAGTTGAAATAGATTTTTCAACGCTTTTGGGAATAAACCAAAGCGATCAATCATTTCAACTTGGAGCTGCTCTAATTCTTGTACATCTTTTGCATGAGCAATACGTTTATACAGCACCAAGCGCGTATGTACGTCTGGCAAATAATTTTCTGGGATTAATGCGGAAATTTGTAAATCAATCTCTACTGCATGATTAACTGGTTTTAGCGCAGGCTCGTTACCTGATTTTAGTGCCGCTACAGTTTGTTCGAGTAATTCCATATACAGTGAGAACCCTATGGATTGCATATTTCCACTTTGCTGTTCACCTAAAACTTCACCTGCACCTCGAATTTCTAAATCATGCATGGCTAAAGTAAATCCAGCGCCTAGATCTTCTAAAGAGGTAAAAGCTTCTAAACGTTTTTTCGCATCGGCTGTCACCATTTCTTTAGGGGGTGTCATTAAATAGGCATAAGCTTGATGATGAGAGCGACCTACCCGACCACGTAATTGATGAAGTTGTGCTAAACCAAATTTGTCCGCACGATCAATGATAATGGTATTAGCAGACGGGACATCAATTCCGGTTTCGATGATCGTTGTACAAACCAATACATTAAAACGTTGATGATAAAAATCGGCCATCACGCGCTCAAGTTGAGTTTCACGTAATTGACCATGTGCCACTTGAATGCGTGCTTCTGGGACTAATGCTTCTAATTCTCTGGCTGTTTTTTCAATACTATCTACTTGATTATGTAAAAAATAAACTTGGCCTCCTCGAAGCAATTCGCGCAATATGGCTTCACGGATCAAACTGGTATTACGCATCTGTACAAAGGTTTTAATCGACAAACGTCGCGCTGGCGGCGTAGCAATAATTGATAACTCTCGCAAACCGGATAAAGCCATATTTAAAGTACGCGGTATAGGTGTTGCGGTTAAGCTTAAAATATCTACTTCTGCGCGTAAGGCTTTTAAGCGTTCTTTTTGTTGCACGCCAAAACGATGTTCTTCATCGATGATCAATAGACCCAAGCGTGGAAACTGTAATTCTTTACTTAATAATTTGTGTGTACCTATCAAAATATCAATTTTTCCCATTTGCAAACGTTCTAGAATTTTTTTCTGTAACGTAGCACTACGAAAACGCGAAATCATTTCAATCTGTACTGGCCACTCAGCAAAACGATCACTAAAGTTTTGATAGTGTTGTTGGGCTAATAATGTGGTCGGAACAAGTATGGCGACCTGCTTATTGGATTGCACCGCTAAAAATGCAGCACGCATCGCAACTTCTGTTTTGCCAAAACCGACATCACCGCAAATTAATCTATCCATAGTACGTTCTGAAGTCATATCATTGATAACTTGTTGAATAGCTTGCTCCTGATCCTGTGTTTCAGTAAAAGGAAATTGAGCGGTAAATGCTTGATAATCATGCTCTGGTAGGTGAAAAGCATAACCCTTATGCGCAGCGCGATGGGCATAAATATCGAGTAATTCAGCAGCAACGTCGCGCATTTGTTCAACAGCTTTACGTTTTGCTTTTTCCCATTGATCAGAACCTAATGGATGCAAAGGAGCATGCTCACTATCATTTCCACCGTAGCGACTAATCAAATTAAGCGACGATACAGGAACATATAATTTTGCTTTAGCAGCATATTCTACTATCAAAAATTCATTTTCTTGACCATCTATTTTTAAATGCTGTAATCCTCGATAACGTCCCACACCATGATCAACATGTACCACTGGATTACCCTCGGCTAACTCCGCTAAATTTCGAATAATCGTGCGAGCATCTAAACCTTTAGTTTTAATTTGCCGTTTTTGGATAATCTGATTACCAAATAATTGAGCTTCACTAATTAATACCAAAGGCGGTTTTTCTAAATAGAATCCTTCTTCTAATGGGGCAATAATGATATAAACACGTTCAGAAGCCTGCAGAAATTCTTGCCAAGTTTCGCAACGATGGACTTCAATTGAAAATTTATTGAGTAAATCCAACAACACTTCTCTGCGACCTGCGCTTTCCACGCAAAATAAAACTCGAGCTTGTGGATCTTTTAAAAATTCATTTAAAAAGACACTTAAATGTTGTAAAGGGTATTCAAGCTTATGATCAACCGATAAATTAGGAAAGTTTTTAACGCGGGAATGATAAGTATCATCAGATGCTGCTGAAGTTTGCTGTAGCAAAATCCTCGGAAACTCTTTTAAACGCGTAAATAATGTATCCACGTCTATATATAATTGTTTAGGCGCTAATATTGGTCGTTCTATATCATACCTAAGTTGTTCATAGCGCTCATTAACTTCCTTCCAAAAATTTTCTGCCGCTAACTGGACATTATTAACTTGCAAAATTAACGCTTTTTTTGGAAGGTAATCAATCAATAATTGTGTTTCTGGAAAAAATAACGGTAGATAATATTCTATTCCGGCTGGCGCGCGTCCTTCACTCACTGCTTCATATAAGGGGCAGTTTAGAGGATTACCGACAAAATTTTCGCGCCATTGTTGACGAAAAAAATTAATTGCAGATTCGGATAAAGGAAACTCACGTGCCGGAAGCAAATTTATTTTTTCTATTTTTTCTATAGAGCGCTGTGTATCGGGATCAAAATAACGAATACTATCAATTTCATCATCAGCAAAGTCCATACGAAAAGGTAAATCGCTGCCCATAGGAAAAACATCTAAAATGGATCCCCGCACAGCAAATTCACCACGCGTTAAAACTTGTGATACGCAATGGTAACCACCTAACTGTAAATTTTTTCTTATAACCTCGATAGATCTTTTTTCACCACTTGAAACATTCAGGCTGGTTGCTAGTATGTAACTAAGTGGAGCAATACGTTGCAGTAAGGTGGTGACTGGAACCAACAATAAACCCTGCTTTATTTGATGCAATTGAGCTAAGGTCGAAAGTCGTTGCGAAATTATATCCTGATGCGGCGAGAAATGATCATAAGGTAAAGTTTCCCAGTCAGGGAAATTCATGATGGTTAAATACGGTGAAAAAAACTTTAACGCAGCTTCTAGTCGATTTGCCATTAGATTATCTGGCGTAACCACTAAAATTGCGCCTTCATAGCTGTTCGCTAGCTGGTTTAAAGCTAATGCAAGACTATCTTGTTGTAGGTTGCTTAAACGTAAACGCTGCCCTGCTATTGTGGGAATGGATAAATTTAAAAAGTCAGAAATCGGCATAGTTGCTTAGTTTATTTTACTTTTTTATAGAAACCAACAACAAGGAAATTGCTGCGGGTGTAATCCCAGGAATACGTGAAGCCTGGCCTAAAGTTAGTGGTTTATGTTGAATCAATTTTTCTCTTACTTCATTAGAAAGACCTTTCACTGCGTTATAGTCTAAACTCAGTGGTAGCGTAATATTTTCATAACGCGCTTGGCGTTGAATTTCCACTATTTGTCGATCAATATATCCTTGATATTTAGCTTGAATTTCGATTTGCTCTGCAATCGCAAAATCGTCAACTCCTGGTCCTAAACCTTCGAGTTTCATTAAACTCTTGTAATTTAATTCTGGTCGAGTCAGTAATTCAGAAACTCGATAATCTCGCGTTAAAGCTTGTCCTAGATGAGCTTCTATAGCTGTACTTAAAGACGTATTAGGTTTGATTGAAAGTTGTTTTAAACGTTGTTGTTCTTGTTCCAAGGTGTAGCGCTTAACATTGACACTTTGCCAACGAGCTTCATTGATGAGCCCTAATCGATACGCCGATTCACTTAAACGTAGATCCGCATTATCTTCACGCAATAACAAACGATATTCAGCACGACTAGTAAACATTCGATAAGGCTCGAGCGTGCCCTGCGTAATTAAATCATCAATTAATACACCGATATAAGCCTCATCACGACGCGGGCACCACGCTGATTTTTCTTGTGCTTTTAAAGCGGCATTTAAACCTGCAATAATGCCTTGTGCAGCCGCTTCCTCATACCCCGTTGTCCCATTTATCTGTCCCGCAAGAAATAAATTTTCTAGCAATCTCGATTCTAAAGACGGAAAAAGATCGCGCGGATCAAAAAAATCATATTCGATTGCATAACCCGGACGTGTAATATGCGCTTGTTCTAACCCTTTAATACTATGAATCAAATCACACTGTATATCGAAAGGCAGGCTTGTTGAAATGCCATTAGGATAAACTTCATGAGTATTGAGTCCTTCAGGTTCAAGAAAAATCTGGTGGGATAGTTTATCCGCAAAGCGCACTACTTTATCTTCAATAGAAGGACAATAACGAGGGCCTATTCCATCTATGACACCACTATAAATAGGCGAACGATCTAATCCTGAACGAATAATCGCATGGGTTCTTTCATTAGTATAAGTAATAAAACAACTTATTTGTGTGGGATGTTGCTCTATCTTTCCTAAATACGAAAATACCGGCAAAGGATTATCACTGGGTTGCTCTAATAAAACTTTAAAATTGATGCTACGGCCATCTAAACGCGGAGGTGTTCCAGTTTTTAAACGTTTAATCCGCAGCGGTAATTGACGCAACTTTTCAGCCAAGAAATTAGCCGCGGGATCACCTGCACGCCCTCCTTGCGCTTGTTGCAAACCTATATGAATTTTTCCTGCTAAAAAAGTACCTGCAGTCAATACCACGGCTTTTGCATAGAAACGTAATCCCATTTGCGTTACCACTCCCACAATACGATTAGACTGCAGGATTACATCATCGACACCTTGTTGAAAAATAAATAAATTAGCTTGATTTTCTAGAGTCTTACGAATTGCTTGTTTATATAAACTACGATCCATTTGCGCTCTTGTTGCACGCACTGCCGGGCCTTTACTGGCATTCAATGTACGCCATTGTATTCCTGCCAGATCAGCAGCACGAGCCATGATGCCACCTAAAGCGTCAACCTCTTTCACTAAATGACTTTTTCCAATTCCTCCTATGGAAGGATTACATGATAATTGCCCTAGCGTTTCAATATTATGTGTTAATAATAAAGTAGATGCGCCTAATCGCGCTGCTGCCAACGCCGCTTCTGTGCCAGCATGACCTCCGCCGACAATAATGACATCGTATTCTGTTGAAAAGGACATAATTTTTAAATTTTTATTTAATTAACTATAGTTTTCTAACGAAAGTTAGGGCAATATATCGGTTTTTAATACCGTCTCTCAAGAGGAAATCCAATGATAAGATTACCTGTATTGACTGTCCTGGCTAGTTTACTCATCAGTTCAAACATACTGGCTGCACAGAGTACCTCTCCAGTTACGGTTAATCAACTCAAAACCAAAGCTACTTTTCCAAAAATAGTCAGTAATTCCCCTGTTCTTAAGACTGTCAAAGGTCAAATAAGCTATAGTATTGGTGCCGATTTAGCTGAAAATTTTAAAGAACAAGGCATCGATGTCGATCCAGTTGCTTTAGGAAAAGGATTGGCGGATGGTTCTCACGGAAAAACATTATTAACCCAAGCACAAATGGCGGATATTTTGAAAAACTTTCAACAAGAATTGATTAACAAAAAACAAGCTGAATTTAAAGATATTAGTCTTAAAAACAAAGAACAAGGCGATTCTTTCTTAGCTGATAACAAAACAAAACCGGGTGTTATAACTACTAAAAGTGGAATTCAATATAAAGTAATAAGTGCCGGCAATGGCGAAAGCCCAACAGACACTTCCATGGTTAAAGTTGAATATACAGGAAGTTATACTAATGGTACTGTCTTTGAGAAATCAAAAGAACCTGTAACTTTTCCTCTAAATAATGTGATTCCTGGTTGGATCGAAGTTCTAAAGATCATGAAACCAGGCGCAACCTATCAAGTCGTAATTCCACCTCAATTGGCATATGGTGAGCATGGGGTTGATAAAGCGATTGGGCCTAATCAAACACTTGTATTTACTATTCATCTTATTGAAGTAAAGAAAAGCGCGTAAATTTAATCTAAATCCATCGTATTGATAAGAATTCAGCAAATTATCTGTACGATGGATTTAAAAAAAGTGAACCCACCTTGTAGCTTGAATGTCCTTAAACTTAAGCTATACTGATTGAGAGAAAAATTAAAGGGAAAATTTTTTAATGTATTTTCATTAACTCAAGGAGATAGGCATGGATTCAGAAGATCTAAAAGGAAAGTGGGAACAAATTAAAGGTAAATTTCACGAGAAATGGGGAAAGTTAACGGATAATGATTGGATGGAAGCCAAGGGAAATAAAGAAAAAATCGTCGGTAAAATTAAAGAGCGATATGGTATTGCAAGAGAAGAAGCTCAGAAACAATATGATGATTTTTGTAGAGAACACAAAGATAAATTTTCCAATCATGACCATGACAAGGACCGCCATTAAAATTAAAATCAGTAAGCTTTTTAATTCTCATCCCACATCAATTTATTGGAGTGGGATTGGTTAATCTCTGCTTATTAAACTAAACTTTTTTCCACTCATTTCTTTTAGCAACAAAATTAGCTAATTTAACATAATCACTAATAGCCAATTGTTCAGGTCGCAATGTCGAATTAATTTTTAACTGTTCGAATTCATGTTCTTGTAAATAATTAGCCAAATTGTTTCGTAGCATTTTACGTCGATGGTTAAATGCATCTCGAACTATTTGAGCAAAAAGGACGCAATCATTTGCTTTATAAGGTAATTTTCTATAAGGATTAAGCCGGATCACAGCAGAATCTACTTTTGGAGGGGGTTGGAAGGCACCTGATTTCACATTAAATAATTTTTCTACCTGACAATAATACTGAATCATCACACTCAAACGACCGTAACTGGCTTGCCCGGGCAATGATGTTATTCTATCGACTACTTCCTTCTGCAGCATAAAATGCATATCTTGAATGATATTAGCTTGATCAAGACAATGGAACAATAAAGGGGTAGAAATATTATAAGGAAGATTCCCCACTAAACGCCAAACTTGTTCAGTCTTACTCAAGGTATGAAAATCAATTTTTAAAACATCTCCTTGGTAAACAATTAATTCTCCAAGTGCAGCACATTTTTTTTGTAAGAGGGGAATGAGATCTTTATCTAGCTCTATTACAGTTAAGCTTTTAAGATGTGGTAACAGTCGCTCGGTTAGCGCCCCCAAACCCGGGCCAATCTCAATCATATGATCGGTTTTTTTAGGCGCTATGGCTTGTACCATTTTATCGATAACAAAACTTTCATGCAGAAAATGTTGACCGAAGCGTTTACGTGCCGGAATGGGTAACATTATTTATTTTCACGCTGCTTGTAAATCAATAATTAAAGCGGATAAAAATCGCGCCGCTTCGCCACCGGTAATGACACGATGATCCACAGTTAAAGATAAAGGTAATTGCTTATGTACACTTATTTTTCCTTCTTCGACGACAACTTTCTCATTAATCCGTCCAGCGGCTAAAATCGCAACCATAGGTGGAATAATGATAGGTGTTGCATAACGACCTGCGAAAACCCCTACATTGGAGAGTACAAAAGTTGCTCCGAGTAAATCATCCGGTGAAATACTTCGATTTTTTACTTCTAGTTTAAATTTATCGATTGTTTTTCTTAAATTAATAGCGCTTTCTTGAGCAACATTTTTTAAAATGGGAACAAATAAACCTTCAGGGGCATCCATCGCTAGACCTAAATCAATCTGACTATGCTTACACAAAGCTAGTTTTGATTCATCAAACCAAGCATTAAGTCGTGGTTCACGCTGACAAGCAGACATAACTGCACGAATAAGGCGTAAGGTTATATCTGTTTTTTCTGGCCAAGCATGGATATCCGCATCATCAACCAAAGTAACTGGGACAATGGATAGTTGCGTTTGTTTCATTGTGCTTGCCATGACACGGCGAACGCCACGTAATGGTTCATAACCACCTGATGCGCGAGAAGATAAGGATGCAGATCCAGTTTCTTTGCTGGATTTTTGCTGCATCATTTTTTCGATATCAGCAGCGAGAATTTGTCCATTAGGACCTGTTCCTTTACAGTCGTTTAAGTTAATTTGGAATTTTTTTGCTAATGCTCGAATTGCTGGAGTTGCTTTAATTCCATTTTGATTCGGCCTTGATGTTTGTTTTTGTTGAATTCCTAGCGGAGATTCATCAATAATTCTATTCCCTAATTGCAAATTTCCAACCACAGTCGCTTGATCAATATTTTTTTTAGTTGAAATTTCTGCTTCAATATCAATTAAAGCCTGTCCGGTTTTAATGATATCACCCGATTTACCATAAAGTTTAGTTATTTTACCACTGAAAGGTGCAGGAATATCTACTAATGCTTTTGCAGTTTCCATAGCAACCATAGGCTGATCCACTTTAATATTATCATCTACCTGGACATACCATTCTCGAATTTCTGCATCCGGCAATCCTTCACCTAAATCAGGCAAGTTAAATGTTGTCATGTAAACTCCAATGTTTGCTCAATCACATTGTAAATCCTAGTAACACTGGGTAAATATTGTTTTTCTAATTGCGCATAAGGAACCGTAACATCATATCCGGTAACACGCTGTAATGGTGCTTGTAAAAACAGAAATGCCTTTTCACTTAATTGAGCTACAATTTCTGCGCCAACGCCACAATAACGAGCTGCCTCATGAATAATGACGCATCGGCCTGTTTTTTCTACAGAGCTTAATAGCGTATTAATATCTAAAGGCTTAATCGTGGCAACATCAATTACTTCAGCATGCATTCCTTTCTCTTGTAATAATTTATCCGCAGCTAATAAAGTTTCATGCAACATCGAACCCCAACTAATCAAAGTAATATCGATGCCTTCTCTTAAAATAAAACTTTGATCTAAAGGTAAGGCTGCACCGGTATCGGGTACTCGTTGTTTATTTAAACGATAAAGGCGGGTGGGCTCTAAAAAAATAACCGGATCAGGATTACGGATCGAAGCCAACAATAAACCATAAGCTCGTGCGGGTGATGAAGGAATCACTACACGTAAACCTGGGGTATGTGCAAAAAGAGCTTCAGTACTTTCAGAATGATGCTCAGGCGCATGAATCCCTGCTCCGTATGGCATACGAAACACTAAAGGACAATGTAAACGTCCACGAGTACGATTACGAAAACGCGCCGCATGATTGATAATTTGATCTAATGCTGGATAACTAAAGCCCATAAATTGAAATTCAGCAACCGGTTTTAAACCTTGTGTAGCCATACCGATCGTAAGGCCGGCTATCATAGACTCTGCTAACGGTGTATCTAATACCCGATCGGCACCAAATTTTTTGAATAATTCAGATGTTGCTCGGAAGACCCCCCCATTAACACCAATATCTTCACCCAGTAAAACTACTTCTTCATCAACACCCATTTCATAGGCTAATGCTTGAGTAATTGCTTCTATCAGTGTTATTTCAGCCATTGCCAAGGTCCTTACTTAACATAAACATTGCTTCCGCTTCGATACGTTGTTCAATTAAATCATGAGGTAATTTTGCAAAATGATAATCAAATAAATCAGTCACTGCAGGTTTAGCAAAGGAAAGATATTCAGTCACGGCGATTTCTATCTTTTTTTCACATTCTTTTTTAAAATTTTCCTCTTCCTCATTCGACCAGCTTTTTTGATTAATTAAATAATTTTTCAAGCGTCTTAAGGGTTCTTTTTGCCAGGCTTGTTGCAATTCTTCCTCACGACGATAGCGGCTCGCATCATCGGCAGTGGTATGATCACATAATCGATAGCTTAAAGCTTCTATGAGACTAGGACCATGCCCGTCACGTGCTTTGGCAATCGCTTTATCCATCACAAATTTCATGGCAATAACATCATTTCCATCAACCTGTTCTCCATGAATTCCTGCAGCAATGGCCTTTTGCGCTAAAGTTTGTGCATGAGATTGATGTTTACGAGGTACAGAAATTGCCCATTGATTATTATCAATAACAAACACAATAGGTAATTGCCAAACGCCCGCAATATTTAATGCTTCATAAAAATCACCTTCCGATGTGGCGCCATCACCGCAGGTTGATACAACAACCCTTGCTTGTTTACGAAGTTTAAAAGCCGTCGCAACGCCTGCAGCATGTAAAAGCTGAGTTGCAATCGGTACACAAATAGGAAAGTCTGAAGGACATTCACTAAAATGATTACCCCATTCATTCCCTTTCCAAAAACTAAGAATTTCACTCATTTTTACACCACGCATTAGTTGCGCGGCATAATCACGATAGAAAGGACAAAAGACATCCTCTTTTTGCATACTCGCACCTATCCCAACAGAAATAGCTTCTTGTCCAAGTGTAGAAGCATAAGTATTGAGCATACCTGTTCTTTGTAAAGCCACCGCTTTGTAATCAAAAAGACGCGTGAGCATCATTTGCTGATACAATTTTAATAATTCATGAACGTTGTGCACAAATACTGGCAAATCTTGTTGAGCTTCGCCCTTAGAATCCAGAAAACGAGTATACTCAATAGAGAATCTCGCAACCTCGCTCATATTAACCTCTTTTAAAAAGTGTTATCTGAACTACTTCGCACTTGAATTTTTATCTGGGTTGCCGTTCGATTCGCAATTCTCAAGGTTATAGGGATATACCCATGATTTATGCATGAGACGCGCACTTGCCAAAAATCCAGTTGCTGTAAGAATAGATTTTTTTAAATACTATTTAATCGTGATTCAGCCAAACTATCCGCAATTATACTAGGGGGTTTATTTTCCTCATGTGCAGTCTTAAATATTTTTAAGAGTGTACTATAAATTGCTGATATATGTTGTACCACACGTTCTCGATTCAAACGATTTTGGTATTCGGCATAAGCATAAATCAAACCTCCTGCATTAATTACAAAATCCGGTGCGTATAAAATCCCTTTTTGATGCAATACTTCTGCATGTCGTGGTTCGGCTAATTGATTATTAGCGGAACCGGCCACAATCGCTGTATGCAATTGAGAAATCGATTCATCATTCAGAACAGCCCCTAAAGCGCACGGAGAAAAAACATCGCATTCCACTGCATAAATTTCTTCAGGTTTGACAATTTTAGCCTTTAAATCTTTTACATAGTGTTGCATCAGTTCGGTGTTATTGTCGCAAACCGTTAAACGAGCACCTTTTTTTTGCAATGCATTCGCTAAGGCAAAACCCACATGTCCCAAACCTTGGATGGCAACGTGAACACCTTCTAAATGATCAAGATGCAATTTAAATTTAACTGCTGCTTCAATACCATATAAGACACTTAAAGCAGTATAAGGCGCAGGATTACCTTTATGCTTAGAAGTAGTGACGACATAAGGCGTTTCAAGTGCAATACTATCCATATCTTCAATCACCACACCACTATCCATCGCAATAATATAACGCCCCTTAAATTCATTCACAAAACGTCCCAGGGCGCGAAAGTAAGCACTACGATCTGACAATTCTTTAGGACGCATTAACACTGTTTTACCCCCGCCTAATGGTAAATTAGCTAATGCTGCTTTGTAACTCATTCCCTGTGCTAAACGCAAAGCATCATGAATAGCATGATCGATCGAAGCATATTCGATAAAACGACATCCGCCTAAGGCGGGACCTAAGCGTGTGCTATGTATCGCTACAATGGCACAAAGTTGGTTAATCTGATCAATTTTAAAAAAAAGTTCGCCAAAACCAAGTTTTTTTGCATAGCTTAGTAGCTCATCACTTAACATAAATAAATGTTGGGTCCTTAAAATATCAACCTATTCTTTAAGTAATACTGAATCCATCGCAAATGAAAGCACTCACAGGTGAGTGCACATTCTAAGAGACTCTGCTATTGCTTGCAATGATTTGATACGCAAAAAAAAGGCGGACTATTGCCAGACGCCTAGTAGCAGAAAATGGTTTAGGTGTTTTGCAAAAAATCAGATATCGCTTTAATACGATGTTCAACTAGTTTTTTTCCCAAGGCTGCGCCACTAAGACCCAATTTTTTTATCTTATTAGCAGATACTTTTTTAGCCGCAGCAAAAGCTGCTAAGATTCTATCTTTTTGTAAATAAATTGTTTTTCCCAATCCAGAATAAGCTTGAAAATCCGCTTCACAAACCAATAAAAACTGGTCTAAACGTGAGGATTGTCTAAACGCATCGGTATTTTCGAGTAAAGTGTACAGAGATTGTGCATCGAGTTCTAATGCACGATGACAAAGCAGATGATAAGCCGCTGCTGTGACGGCAAGCGCCACATAAGCATGTGGTATGCGATAACGCTGACACAATGATTGTATTTTATGAACTCCTGTTTGCGTTTCTTCTTTTGCTACACCCTTGCCAAAATCACAAAGTATTGCTGCAAATCGTACTTGCGGATCATCAGTCAATGCCACTGCTTTTTCTAAAACAGGTAAATAATTATGTTGGCCCAGTGAACGTTGATCTGCTACTCGATCATACTGCGTATATAATTCTTGTAGCTCAGGAAACAAAACGGCTAATGCCCCGCAATCATACAAGGTTTTAATAAAAGCTTGTGGCGCAGCTTCATTGAGCGCAGTTGAAAATTCCTGCCAAACCCGTTCTGGTACCAACGCTTGTACTTCACCGACAGACACCATAGCTTTCATTAATTCCATGGTTTCTTTAGCTACTCGAAAGCCTAATGGAGCAAATCGCGCCATAAAACGTGCAACTCTTAAAATTCGTACTGGATCTTCACTAAAGGCAGGAGAAACATGGCGTAATAACTTATTCTCAACATCTTTTTGTCCCTGAAAAGGATCAATAATACCGCCGCTACTATTTTGTGCCATCGCATTAATGGTCAGATCTCTACGTTTTAAATCATCCTCGAGCGATACATCAGGCGCTGCATAGCAAGCAAACCCTTTATATCCAGGACCTATTTTGCGTTCTGTACGCGCCAAAGCATATTCTTCATGAGTTTTAGGATGAAGAAATACTGGGAAATCTTTACCGATTAAGCGAAATCCTTGCTTTAACATTTCTTCAGGACTTGTGCCTACTACGACATAATCACGTTCTTTTACTGGATAACCCAATAATTGATCACGTACTGCACCACCGACTAAATAAATTTCCAAAGCAAATCCTTCAATATATAACTTTTTATGCTCATAAAGCTTAAAGAAAGTTATAAACTAAATTATCAAGTTTGCCAAATTTATCGATGATTTTATGTGATTAAAAGGAAAATTTTAGGCATAAACATTATAAAATAGAGAAATAAATTTATATCAAAATTTCATGAATGAATTTACATGAATTTGTTAGTGAATTCGTTCCTTCTATATTTGGTAATAAACCCCCACGATTATTAAATAAAGCTGAATTTTTTCCATCTGCGAAAAATAGCGTATGGATATGAGTTGTTTCAATAGTTTCGCAATTTGCTTTAGTTATCTGATATCTCAACAAGTCGGGATTAGCAGGTAATTTATCTCCAAGCAATGTAACGCTTCAGCTTGTGCTTTTGCATTGATACCAGTAACTACCTTATTAAGCTCTGCAATTTTTTTGCTATTTTCAGCTTCTATCAAATTAGTGGCAGCTGGTTGCTGGGCTTGGAATTGTGCAGCTTCTGAAGCAATTTGTGCATTTTTAATGCAACTATTTTTTGCATTTCAATGGCAGCTAAATCAGCAGCACCGTTACACTGAACTAAACGGACTTGATCGGTGGTTAGCATGCGATGTTTGGGAAAACCCTGTAAAATTAAGCTATCTTCAAGATAGACGAGCGTGATAATGTAGAATCATTTTCTTGGTTAAATTGAGTAATAATTTCTGTAAGAGAAGCAGGGGTAATCGGGCCAAGAACTGACTGAATAATATTATTTTCTGATGGAATAATAATTGGATCAATAGGCATTATAAAAGCTCCTTTTTTATATTTAATTAATAATATTATTAAGTTTTATATAAGACAAGCATTGCTTAAAAAAATATTAAAATTTTTGAATTTAAGACTTAGAAATATTTATCATAGAAGTTGATTTATTTCCATTTTCAATTGTTTGTATTTCTTGAGGGTTCCTTTTGAAAAAAGAAAAATGATCAGTTTGCTTGAAAGAAGCACTTTTAGTGGACAACAATAAATCTGATTGTGCTTCTGGATGAGTATTTAGGTGCTCAGTCTGGTCGGATGGATGTTTAAGCTCTAAACTTAAAAGAGTTGCTAAAAATAAAATCTTTTTGTTCGTTTGTTCTAAAACTCCAATTCTACTATCTAAATTTTTTACCATTTCAAAACGAATTCGTTGTCGACTATGCAAATGATAAGTAATGAAATTAGCAATACCATTTATAATAACCATAGGAATAAAAATTAGCGCTATGGGTAAAGTGAGTGTTTTAATCAGAGTATGTATCCTTAGATTACTTTTCCATACGATTTGTTGTGTTAAATTATATCCATAAAAACCACCCCCAAAGAAAGCAAAGGATCGATTCAAAAATTTTTTAAATTTTTTAACACGTGCAGTCGAATCACCTAATACCTTATCTTGATCATAAGAGGTATAAACATTTTTTTTAAGCACATAGCTATCAAACAAACTATAAAATTTTTTATCTAAATTATCTAGTTTGTTTTTCTCAAAAAAAATCTTGAATTCACATTCCAAAAATTCAATATTATCTTGTAAATATTCAAATTTCTTCCATTTCTCTATTTGAATAATTTGCTGCTTACCATTATTATCTTTAAAATAATATTCACATTTTTCGTTAATTCTATTTAGAATAGTACGTTCATAAAAATCTTCTCTAGCACGAAATTCACAAAGGTGACTTGTTAAAAAAAAAGTTGCGGCAATTAAAATTAAAATGCCTACTGCTAAAGGTGAAGCGATAAGGGTTGCTAAACTAAGCATACCAATAAATAATAAAACACTATGTATAGCCCAAGTTAACAAATAAGTATAAAGTACTATGCTAGTTAAATTAATGGTTAATGAAGCTATAAACTGTGTCTTCGGGTAAACCTCTGTTAAATATTGATAAAGTTTGGATTCTTGTATGTTTAATGATGACAGATTAATTGGATATAAATTTTTTTGAATGCTTGAAATTGAGCTTAGAAAATCATTTATATTTAGTTTTTTTTTTGATAAATTAAAAACTATTTCTTGAAATAATTTAAATTCATTCTTGTTTTTTTCTTCGTTGAATATTTCTATTTTTAAAACTTCAAGAATTTTTTCTGCTTCTTTGGTGGCTAAACCTGGAAAAATGACAGAATCTTTTTTAACTAAATAAAAAAGTCGTAAAATCAAATAACTTGTTAAGGATATACCCAACAATAAGAAAATAATTGGATAGCTATACAATGAAAAAGAAAAAAAAAGCAATAAGAAACTAATCCAATTTAACAGATTGGCGTGGCTACTCAATCCATACCAAAGCACTGAAAAAAACTGCATGGATTTGTTTTTAATTACAAATTTGTTTATTTTCTCCCAAATAGAAATAATTGAGTAAATCCGAACGGTTTCTGTTTCTTTTAAAAAATGAATATGTAATTCTTTATTTAATTTTTCTTGTAGTTTTTTTATTTTGTTTATATCACTTTGAATGGAAGTTGCGTTTATTTCTTGAGCAATAAGACTTCTAAATTGATCAATTGCAATTTGACTGTCCATACAACTTATCGTTGATGAAGTATCTTCTAAACATTCTTCTTTGATTGTTTTTAACAAGGCTAGCTTTGCTAATTGCGAAAGACGTTTTTTTTCTAATTGAATATATTTTTCTGTTAAGATATTACTAGCAATTTTCTTTTCTATTTCTTCATCAATTATAAATGCTAACTTATTTTCAAATTCAAAATAATTTTTTTTATGTAGGACTACACAGGTTTCATCTCTATCGTCAATAATCCATGGGTTAGCTTTATCTTTAGAGTAAAAAAATAATCGTTCATTATACTTATTTATTAAAGAGAATCTTTTATAAGCTGAATCTCTTTCAACAGAAGTGTCAAACTCATTTAAATTTTCGAAATCGTGAATAGATATTAAATAATCCCATCGATTACTTTTACATTTTCTATAGTCTGCTGAAAAATTTTTGGAAAAATTTAAAAACCAAGGAAAAGCGGTGGTATCATTTAAATGATCCACTGCAATTGCCTTACCCATAAACCCAGGAAATTTCTTTATTTCATTCCAAATTGAAATAAATTTTTTAAGAAAAGCCACTCAGTATTTTTTTATTATTTTTATTAATAACTGAAGTGGCTTAGATTAAATTAGATGCTTGAAAATATCTAGTACAAAAATTATTATCTCTTTGGACAAAATAAAGATGTGCTACCATCTTCTTTCCATTCCGCTCGTATACAATGTGGCTCTATATCTTCATAGGATCTATCAGAAAAATTAGCAGTTAAGATAAGGCGGTTTCCAAATTGCGTTTGTTGCACCAAATGATCATCCGTTAGCCAATCAAATGTAGTTAATGCTTCTATACCAGTCATTTGATGTAAGGGTGAGAAAAAATTATAGTAATCAACAAAATATTTTTTATTTTTTTGTAAAGTTTTTTGATCTAATACCCAAATCGGTGGAACATTATAAAGATTTTGCAATAAAGCTTTGGTTTTTCTAATAGCGGGAATCTTTAATTCATTTAATTCCCAACGATCAGTACTAATCACTGAGTCGTGAAATACCGCTTCATAAAGTGGTAGTCTGTAGCGTGGATTATAGGAAGCATTGATAAATTCAGCGGGTGCATTATAAGCTTGGAAAAGTACTTTTGGAGCATAATCAGGCCACCAAACACCAAAATGTTTCTTATCTTGTAAAGCAGGCCAAAAAGCTGCTGGGAATGTCAGAAAGGCACCATTATTATAGGCGATAGTCGGGTTAGCCCAGGCTAATCCAGCTTCAGAACCTAATACTATCTTCTGCCCGCTGCCAATAAATCGCATCCGCTCTAAACGATTATTTAAATCTTGTTCGCGGGTCATGGGATGATGTTTTGAGTAATCATCATAAAGTGGATAAGCTGCATCACAATCAAGGAAAAGAGAATTGTCTCCCTTAGTCAACATTTTTTCGATTTGGTTTGCGATATTTTTTTGCTTAGATTCTCTTAATCGGAGCGCTTCTGAACTTAAATAACAACCTCGGTTTGCAAAGCCAATTAAAGGCGATCCATTAGGGTTTCGAATACAAGCTTCTGGCCATAAATGATTAGACCAAGTTGAAGTTATGCTATCTGAAGTTTTTGGGTTTTGCGCATTATCAAAACTATCATAAGGGCCTATCAAATAACCCAAGCTTTCGGCTTTACGAATATAGTCCTTTTCGATATTTGCGCTATCGAGAACTGGACTAGCGTCATAATTTATCAGCGCATGTTTAATGCCTAATTTTTCCAGTTCATCCAACATAACCAAGCTTTTACCATCCCCCCAAACCCAAATATGAAAAGCGCCTAATAATTTATTTACATTGGCATTTTCTAGTATTTTTTGTTTGAGTGAAACAAATTTATTTTCATTGATTAGTAAATTACGATAGTCCAATGCGGGACTTATGGGTGAATTCCCTGCTAAATGAATTAATAAAGTATACTCTGGAAAACGTGATCTTTTTAAAAAATGATGTTCATTCACCAAGTAAAATTGGGTTGATTTTTCACGAACTTTTGCATCGGTATCGACATCATGGTCGCTCCAAATATAATTAACAAAATTTTCATCGGTGTATTCTATTGCCCAGAAAGGAATACTCAAAGATAAATTTGGATATTTATTAAACTCTTTACGCCAGAAAGCATCATGATTTGGAATATATAAACCTTCGCCATCTGGAAGAACTAATGCTTTAGCCTCTGGAGTCAAACCAGCAACAGGCCATTGAAATATTTGTTCTTTGTTAGTATTAAAAGAAAATTTTAAACCTTGATCATCTGCAATTACTTTCACTTGCATTTTGAGATGGGGATAGAACCATTGCGCTGCTTTATTATTAACTTTAAGATCTTTTACTTCATCAAACCAAGGTCCTTCTTGTGTCAAATTAATCGCTGCTGAATCGTCACTTGGTGCAACAGATATAGCCAAATTTTCTGGATTAATAGTGAATTCACCGGTTTTAGCTTTTAGGATAAAACTTTCTTTAGCGGATACTAATCCACTAGTTAACAATAAGCCTAGAAAAATAGGACAGAATTTTTTAAACATCATTTAAAATCCAAATGATTTGAATGCGCTAATTATATAGTGAAATCAGGCACATGGTCAAAATATTTACAATGCTGTAAGTTTTCTATTTGCAAGAGATTATGTCCCTATTACTTTTATTCGAAAAAATTCTTTAGATATTTTTTTAATAATAAGTAATTACCTGAATTAATTCTAAATCCTACATAACCATCCGGCCTGATGACATAGATTGCAGAGGAAATTACTCCGTATCGTTTGAAAAGTATTTTATTGACTGGGGACAAAACAAAGCTGTGAATTTTAAACCAATCTTTATAGTTTTCAACGTAGACATTTATTTTTTCAATAACATTATCTGGTTGTTTTTTTTTAGCATTAAAATAAAGTATATTAATAGGCTTCTGGGCCAGTAATATAAATAGACTGGATGAATTAACCCGGGCATCAGGTGCACGATATCCTGGGCATGGACCTCCTTTAAATCCTTGAAAAGAATTTTCTATGATTTCATAGTTAAATTGATTTTTAGGATAATGAATATTTAGCTGAGACATAAACCAAAAAAGACGCTTTTCTATATTTTTCTTTGAAAAAAGAAAAGAAATAACAAAAGGTAATAACCAATTTCGTAATTTGGAAATAAAAAACCTTTTTCTGTGAGCAAGGAAAAAAACTGATCCGTCGTTTTTAATAATATTTTTCCCACCGGGTGTCGTTCTGTCTCATAAGTATCTAATAATTTTACATTAGTTCCTTTTTTTAATACCACAGCAAGTTTCCAAGCGAGATTAGTAGAATCTTGTATTCCGGTATTCATGCCCTGACCACCTACCGGGCTATGAATGTGGGCTGCATCTCCGGCAAGAAAGGCTCGATTTAAATAATATTTTTTTACGCCTCGATGATGTATACGAAACGTAGACATCCAAATTGGATTAATAATTTTCACAGGGACTTGGGTCAGCAAACTCGCTAAGTTTTCTAGTTCTGTTAAGGTCGGTGCTGATTTTTTTTCTTCTGAGTCATTCGAACGCTTCGCTAACATAACTCGGCTAATTTTCTCGGTGAGCGGAATATGCACGAATACGCCCTCTTTTCCTAGAAAAAAAAGGAATTTTTTTCGCGAGTATGGCCATTCAATACTTGCATCGACCAAATTAAAGATTTGTGGATAAGCATTTCCTTCAAACGTAAGATTAAGCGTATGTCGAACGCTACTGTGAGCCCCATCACAACCTATAATATAGTCACATATGATTTTTTCGGGGCTTTCGGTGATATTGTTTTTAATAGTTGCTTGCACGCCGTTCATATCTTGAGAAAAAGTAATTAATTCTTTCTGACGCTCTATGTAAACACCTTGTTTTTCTAATAATTCGATAAAGATACGTTCTGTTTCCGCTTGTGGGAGAAAATAAACTGAAGGAAAAGGCGTATTTTGTTGCTTAAAATGGTTAAATTTTACTTCAATTTGCTTCTTTCCATTAATAAAAAAAGCAAAATCCATGTTAGAACGTGCTAACTTAAGAAATTCTTCAGCAATACCTAAATTCTGAAATATTTCCATCGATTTTGCTTGAATCGCAAAAGCTCGCGATTCTTGTGCCCTATCCTTTTGCTTATCAAGAATTTTAAACTTAACGCCATAACGCAACAAATGACAAGCCATTATCAGCCCCGTAGGCCCTGCTCCAATAATCAATACTTCTGTATCCTTGGTTCTAATATCCATAAAAAAACTATAGTTCAGACTTTCACGAAGTAAAATTACCGCGCTATAATGGTCAAATATTTCGCTTGCTTAAATTCTTAAGGAGAATTAATTGCACATCCGTTATCAATCGTTACTACCCCAACATAGTCTATCCCGGTTTGCCGGGTGGATAGCTAACTGTAAACAAACATGGATTAAAAATAGATTAATCTTTGGATTTATACGTCACTATAATGTCGATATGACGTTAGCATTGGAAGAAAATCCTGAACACTATATTAATTTTAATCATTTTTTTACGCGATCTTTAAAACCTGAAAAACGCCCAATTTCCACTAATATTAGGGATATCATCTCTCCCGTTGATGGCACTATTAGTCAAATTGGCGATATCAAAGAAAATCAACTCATCCAAGCCAAAAAAATAAACTATAACCTACAAGCTTTATTAGGCGGTTCTGCTAAATTAGCTGCGCAGTTTCATGGAGGGCAATTCGCAACTTTTTATTTAGCTCCGCAAGATTATCATCGTGTACATATTCCATATAGTGGCGAATTGAAAGAAATGCTTTATGTCCCAGGGCGTTTATTTTCAGTAAATGCTGAAACTACCACTGAACTTCCAAATTTATTTGTTCGAAATGAACGCGTTATTATCTTATTTTCTACACCTGTAGGTCCGATGGCGGTCATTTTAGTGGGCGCAATGCTTGTTGGCAGCATCAATACCCCATGGGAAGGAATTATCGCGCCTGCTCCCAATCGACATATTTATCATTGGCATTACCTAGATAACAAAGTTTCATTACGCAAAGGGGAAGAGATTGGACAATTTCAATTAGGTTCCACGGTTATTATTTTATTCACACCCAATCGTATAAAATGGTTGGCTGAATTATCTGACAAAAAGGTGAAATTTGGAGAATGTATTGGTCAGACAATATGAGGTGTGTTTATAGATATTAAGTTATAATAGATTTTCGATGATAAAAGACTGGGTGCCTAATGTCTATACCACAAGAAAAAACCGTTTCAGCGTCAGCTGTACATGATCATACTTATAAAATATTTCCTAATGATTTAAACTCAACTGAAACCGTGTTTGGTGGTTTAGTTATGTCTACACTTGATAGAGTCGCTTCTGTTGTTGCAGAAAGGCATAGTCAAAGACCTTGTGTGACTGCTTCGGTAGATGCTATGCATTTTTTGCAGCCCGCAACTCGGGGAGATATTTTAATTTTCCAAGCCGCTATTAATCGAAGCTGGACCAGTTCAATGGAAATCGGTGTACGTGTTCTTGCAGAAGATTATCGTACCGGTATACGGCGCCATATAGTGTCTGCTTATTTTACTTTTGTAGGTACTGATGAGTATGGTCGTCCTGCACATGTTCCTAAGGTTATTCCCGAAACGAATGATGAAATAAGACGTTATGAAGAAGCAGGCAAGCGACGTGAACAGCGACATCAAGCTTCACGAAAACGCACTGATAAATAAAAATTAAATCATTAATTTTAATCCTCTCGAACTGACTTTGTGCTGAACGGTTTCAAGGATGACAGTTAACAAAAACAAAAGAACTTTGTGGAGAAACTATGACGATACAAATATTACCTATTTTGGCGTTTAAGGATAATTATATTTGGTGTCTTATCAATGAAGAAACAAAACATTGTATTATTGTGGATCCAGGTGAAGCAAAACCTGTTTTGGCGCAATTAAAACAGTTAAATCTTCAACTCGATGCAATATTAATCACACACCATCATTGGGATCATACGAACGGTATTCGTTCTATTTTAACATTTCATCATGTTCCTGTATTCGGACCCGCAAAAGAAAAAATAGCTGGAGTAAGTAATCCAGTTAATGAAGGTGATAAAATTGAATTGCCCAATTGGCCTACTTTTGAAGTGCTTGCTATTCCTGGCCATACATTGGGACATATTGCTTATTATGGAAACCATCTTTTATTCTGTGGAGACACTTTATTTACAGCAGGTTGCGGCCGATTATTTGAAGGGACAGCTGATCAAATGTTGAATTCTTTGAATAAACTGATGCTGCTTCCTGACGAAACCCAGATTTATTGTGGCCATGAATATACACTGGCTAACTTACATTTTGCTCAGACTATAGAGCCTAATAATACCCATATTAAAGAACGATTAGAAAAAACTAGAGAATTGCGTCAAAAAAACTTAGCCAGTGTCCCAAGTCATTTATCTGAAGAGCGCTTGAGCAATCCTTTTTTACGTTGCGATAATCCCCAAATAAAGATGTGCGTAGAAAAAAGAACGGGGAAAAAACTTGTTAACCCCATCGAAATATTCGCTTATCTTCGACAATGGAAAAATAATTTCAAGTAAATTATTTAGCCTTTTTTTTGTCGTTCAATTTCTTCTAATACTTTATACCGAAATCTAAATGGATGGCGTACAGCAGAAAATAATTCATTGGTCCCACTGACACCACGAATACGAATTGATCCATAATCAAAAATTCGGCCCATAATACTTTGACTAATCTCTACCCCTTCAATACGATCCAAGGAATTTTCAAAAGCATATCGGCTAATAAACCCTGATTTCATAATAACCCGTTTATCAGTAATTCCAAACTCAGAAGAATAATAAACAATCAGCACAGGTAAGCAAGCAACTAAGCCTAATAAAGAAAAAAAACTAATGAACAATAGCGAATAGGGGCCTCTGATCAACAAAAAAGCCGCTATTAAAATTAAAACCATCAACGATCTAAAAACAACAATCCAATGTGGATGGCTGAGATAGATGATTTTTTCATCTGGCAAGAGCGTTTTATTGATATAACCCATATGACCTCTATTATTATTTTACTTAATACTCATTTACTATGAGCAAGAATGTGGCTATAGTAGCCAAATTATCGCTTGTTTGCTATGTTTTTTGCATATGAACTCTCAATTAACACTAGAAAAACTTAATTTACTGGTTAAATTAGGCAACTCGATCGAAGAACGTAGCTTACCTCAATGGGTTTCAGTACAAATAAAGTTTAATTTTAGCAGTCTACCCACTGCCTGTATCAATGATCAATTAAATGATACGATCTGCTACGCTACCCTAGCGAATGAATTGCAACAATTCTGTGATAAGCATTGTTTTAAACTTATCGAAGCCTTAGCTTATC
>Ga0075365_10000061_pt1 | contig 32612 bp, 24 predicted proteins | sample EndMetdeltDD1765_FD_71387 | JGI IMG/M metagenome (GOLD analysis project Ga0075365, IMG submission 71387) | Populus endosphere microbial communities from Tennessee, USA - Endosphere MetaG P. deltoides DD176-5 | ecosystem: Host-associated > Plants > Roots > Endosphere | place: USA: Tennessee... | reverse complement strand
AGAAGTATTAAAGAGCGAATGAGTCTTATTCAAGCAGACGTGCCAATTACCGTTGGTAATCTTATTAACGCTCGTCCAATTATGGCTGCAATCAACGAATTCTTCCGAACTTCACAGCTTTCAACCATTCTTGACCAAACAAACCCACTCTCTGAAATTGACAACCTTAACCGTTTGACCGTTATGGGAACCGGTGGTATCTCACGAGAGCGCGCAGCTTTCTCAATTCGTGATATCAACAGTTCACAGTACGGAAGAATTGATCCTATTCGAAGTCCTGAAGGTCCAAACATTGGTTTGGTTACCTATATGGCCCTGTATTCACGAGTCAACGACTATGGTTTCTTAGAAGCTCCATACAAAAAAGTTGTTAAAGAAGAAAAGGGCGGAAAAACTGTCGCAAGAATTACTGATGAAGTTGTTTATCTGACAGCAGATGACGAACGAGAGAAATACATCACGCATGCAAGTCTTGAAATCACAGAAGATGGACAATTTGTTGATGAAAGAGTCCCAGCTCGACACAAAGGAGAATTTATCGAAGTTGATCGAGAGCTGATTGATTATATCGACGTAGCACCTCGCCAAGTTGTTGGAACATCAGCATCACTGATTCCTTTCATCGCTCATGACGAAGCTAACCGTGCACTGATGGGAACCCACATGCAATGTCAGGCTGTTCCATTGGTTAATCCACAAAGTCCAGTTGTCGGAACCGGTATGGAAGCAGCAGTTTCAGCAGTTATGGGAAGAGTTGCGTATTCACCATTTGACGGAATCGTTACTTCAGTTGATTCAGATCGATTAGTTGTCGAAAGTAAAACAGGAGAAAAGAAAGTATATACCCTTGAAACATTTGAGCGAACATCACAAGCAACAGCATACACACAACGACCTATGGTTACTCATGGACAAGTTGTCAAAAAGGGTGATCTCTTAATTGACGGTCCTTCAAGTGAGAAGGGAGAACTCGCACTTGGTCGAAACCTCCTTATTGCTTATGCATCACTTGATGGTTTGGGTTATGAAGATGCTATCGTTATCTCAGACAAATTGGCAAAAGAAAACGTCTTATCATCAATTCATATTGAGAAATATGAGGCTGCAGTTGTTGAAACAAAGCTTGGCCCTGAGGAAACAACCCGAGATATTCCAAACGTATCAGAAGAAGATTTGGCAAATCTCGACGAAGATGGTATTATAACGCTTGGAAGTGAGATCGGTCCTGGAGATATCTTAGTCGGTAAGATTGCTCCAAAAGGTGAGACAGAGCTGACAGCAGAAGAAAGACTTTTGCGAGCTATCTTTGGAGAACAAGCACGAGAAGTTCGAGACACCAGTCTTCGTATCCCACATGGAGAACGGGGAACAGTTATTTCTGTTCAAATTCTTGATCGAAAAGAAGGCGATGAGTTAGAGCCTGGAACAATGCGAAAGATCATTGTTGAAGTTGCTCAGTTTAGACACGTATCAGTTGGAGACAAATTAGCAGGACGACACGGAAACAAAGGTATTATTTCACGAATCCTTCCTGTTGCTGATATGCCTTACTTGGCTGATGGTACACCAGTAGATATTATTATCTCACCGGTTTCTATCTTGGCTCGTATGAACCTTGGACAGATCTTTGAAGCTCATCTTGGATTTGCAGCACAAAAGCTTGGTATTAAAGTTGGAGTTCCAGCGTTTGAAAAGATTGACGAAGCACACATCGTCGACCTTCTCAAGCAAGCAGGATTGCCAGTTAATGGTAAATCACAACTCTATGATGGCCGAACAGGTCAAGCATATGAGAATCCAGTTGTTGTCGGAATTGAATACATTATGAAACTTATCCACATGGTTGAGGATAAGACACATGCTCGTTCAACTGGACCTTACTCATTGGTTACACAACAACCATTGGGAGGAAAAGCACAAATGGGTGGACAGCGACTTGGAGAAATGGAAGTTTGGGCTCTTGAATCACATCGAGCACGATACATCTTACAAGAAATGTTGACAATTAAATCTGATGATGTTGTCGGCCGTGCAAAAGCGTTTGAAGCGATTGTTAAGGGAACTGATATCCCAACACCAAAGGTTCCAGAATCATTCAAAGTGCTTATTAAAGAATTACAGTCATTAGGACTCAATGTTGTTCCAACTGGAGCAGTTGTTGCTGATAGCGAAGTTGAAGCAAAAGAAGAAAAGGCATCAGAAGAAGTTAAAGCAGAAGTTAAAGAGTTGGAAGAAACACTTGAAGCAACAGAGGTTGCTGATGAAAAAGAGATTGAAGTAGCCGAAGCAGACGCTGATGCAGACAAAGCAGCAGTAGAAGCAACACAATAATAATATGAATAGTAAAAACAAAAACATCTTAAAAGACTTAAACATTTCAGACTTTAAATCACTGAAATTACTCTTGGCCAAACACGAAGATATTAAAAACTGGTCATATGGTCAAGTAACCAAACCTGAAACCATCAACTACCGAACCCTTCGACCTGAGAAAGATGGATTATTCGATGAAAGAATCTTTGGTCCAACGAAAGATTGGGAATGCTATTGTGGGAAATACAAGAGAATTCGATATCGTGGAATTATTTGTGACAAATGTGGTGTTGAAGTAACTCTTTCACGAGTACGTCGAGAAAGACTTGGTCATATTGATCTCGCATCACCTGTCGCACACGTTTGGTTCTTCAAAGGCGCATCAAGTGCATTGTCACTCTTGCTTGATGTCGGACAAAAGAGTCTTGAATCTATCATCTACTATGCATCTTACTTCATTACTCATATTGATGAAGACAAGAAAAAAGAAGCACTTGAAGTCTTCAGTAAAACCATGGATTCTCGAAAAGAAAGTTTGACCAAGAGAATGAAAGAGGAAGAAGATAAGATTACCAACGAAGCTGAAGCAAAGAAAAAAGAAGTAAGTGATAGTAAAATGGCAAAAGAGCAACAACAGCTCATTCATGAAGAAGTTGAACTTACCTCACGACAAAAATTAATTAGAATTGGTGAGACGATGGAATCAGAACTCAAGAAATTAGATGAGATCTCAGATACTTTCACCAAACTCTTAAAGAGTCTTAGAGTTGGTAGTGTCTTATCTGAAGATGAGTACTTCAAACTTCTTGAATACGATACACCAATCTTCTTCACGATCAAAACCGGATCAGAAGCACTTTCAGAAGTTGTCAAAAATCTTGATCTCTCACAATTGATTGCAAACCTTCGACAAGAAGCTGAGAAAACAAGTGGCCAACGCTACCTGAAACTCGTCAAGAGACTCAGACTTATCGAATCAATGCGAAAAGCAGGTGTCTCACCAGCAGCTATGGTTATGACAATCTTGCCAGTTATCCCACCAGATCTTCGACCTATGGTACAACTTTCAGGTGGACGATTTGCAACCAGTGATTTGAACGATCTTTATCGAAGAGTTATTAACCGAAACAACCGTTTGAAACATCTTTTGTCACTCGGTGCACCTGAGATTATTCTTAGAAACGAGAAGAGAATGCTTCAAGAATCAGTTGACGCACTTATCGACTCATCACAACGAAGTAGTCAAACCGTTACATCAAATCTTCGATCACTCTCAGACATGCTTCGAGGAAAACAAGGCCGATTCCGACAAAACTTGCTTGGTAAACGTGTCGATTACTCAGGACGTTCTGTTATCGTCGTTGGACCTGAACTCCGATTAAATCAATGTGGATTGCCAAAAGAGATGGCGCTTGAGATGTTCAAACCATTCATCCTTCGTGAAGTTATCGTTCGAGGACTTGCAACAAACATTAAATCAGCAAAACGATACATCGAAAAACGACCACCAGAGGTGTTTGATATTCTTGAAGAAATCACCAAGAACCATCCAGTTCTTTTGAACCGTGCTCCTACCTTGCACAAACTCGGTATCCAAGCATTCTTCCCTGTTCTTATTGAAGGAGCTGCTATTCAACTTCACCCTTGTGTGTGTGCAGGTTATAACGCTGACTTTGATGGAGACCAAATGGCTGTTCATATTCCTTTGTCTAAGAAAGCACAAGAAGAAGCTATTGAGTTGATGATGCCAAATCACAACTTGCTCAAACCAGCAAACGGTGACCCAATCACACTTCCAAACAAGGAAATGGCGCTTGGTACCTATTACCTGACCTCTCTTGATGAGTCACTTCGAAAAGATAAAGAAGAGCAAACAGACTTTAGTGATCTCACTTCCGCACTTCTCGCGTTTGATCTTGGAAAAGTACGAATGAGAGAGCCAATCCAGGTTCGTATCCAGACACAGTCCGATAAAGAAGCTGAAATTATTGAAACAAGTATTGGAAGACTTAAGTTCAATGAATTATTACCACAAGGGTATGGCTACGTAAACGAAAGTATTAATGCATCAAACATTAAAAAGATCATTACGCGTTCAATGAAGATTTATCCATCAGAAGAAGTAGCAAAACTGATTGACCGAATTAAAGGTCTTGGATTCTACGGAGCAACCATCTCAGGTGTTAGTGTCTCAGTTTTTGATAACGTTATTGCTCCTGAAAAAGCAGCAATGGTTGGCGAAGCAGAAAAGAAAGTTGCACAAATTGATAGTGAATACCAGAACGGTTTGATTACCCTTCTTGAAAAGAAAAGACTCGCAAACGAAGTTTGGATGAAAGTAACTGATGCAGTTGCCGATCTCTCTTGGAAGAGAATTGAACCAAATAATCCAATTAAGATTAGTATTGATTCAGGAGGATCTCGTGCAGGACTCGAACAGATCAAACAGCTTTCAGCAATTCGTGGTCTTATCGTTGATCCACTTGGTAAAATCGTTGAACTTCCTGTTAAGTCAAACTTCCGTGAAGGTCTCTCAATCTTTGAGTACGTTGCTTCTGCAAGAGGTTCACGAAAAGGTCTTACTGACTCAGCTCTTAAGACAGCAAACGCAGGATACTTAACCCGAAGACTCGTTGACGTTGCTCATGAAGTCATCATCCGTGAAGATGATTGTGGAACAACTGATGGCATTATGATCGTCCGAGATGAAAAAGACCGAACAGCAATTTTGGGAGACCGAGCAATTGGACGTATCTTAGCTGCAAATGCTATTTCAAAGAAAACAAAGAAAGTATTATTCAAAGCTGGTCAAGAAATTACTGAAGAAGAAGCAAAAGCACTTGAAGAGCATGAAGTACAAGAAGTATTCGTCAGATCACCATTAACCTGTAAACTCGCAACTGGTCTCTGTGCCGCATGTTATGGTTGGGACTTCTCAACGAAAGAACGAATCGGTATGGGTGTACCTGTCGGTGTTATGGCTGCACAAAGTATCGGAGAACCAGGTACTCAGCTCACTATGCGTGTTAGACATTTTGGAGGAGTTGTTATGTCTGACGTTACTCAAGGTTTGCCACGTGTGGAAGAATTGTTTGAAATGCGAACACCAAAGAACTTAGCAGCAATCTCTGAAATTACCGGAAAGGTAAAGATTGAATCAAATGAAGAAGGACATGTTATCCATGTTAAGAACACACGCATTAAGCCAATTGAAACACAAGAGTACTTTGTCCCTGCATCAGCAACACTCGCTGTCGCAGATGGTGATGAAATTACTGCTGGTACACAACTCGCAGAAGGTGACTTGGATCCAAAAGAGGTTTTGAAGATCGGTGGATTACAAATGGTTCAGAGATACCTGATTACCGAAGTGCAGAAAGTATACGAATCACAAGGTATTGGTATTAACGACAAACATTTTGAAGTAACCATCCGAAAGATGTCTGACAAGATTATCGTCGAGAGTGTCGGAGACACAATCTCAATTCCTGGAGACTTCGTAACCAAAGCTCGATTCGAAGAAATTAATGCTGAAATTCTCTCAGAAGGTGGAGAACCAGCAACCGGTCGACAAATGATCCTTGGTATTACCAAAGCAGCTCTGTTCTCAGACTCATGGCTCTCAGCTGCATCATTCCAAGAAACAACAAAGGTTTTGACAGAAGCAGCACTTGAAGGTCGAGAAGACAAACTCTTAGGTCTTAAAGAGAACGTCATTATCGGACGACTTATCCCAGTTGCCGGTATGGCAGGGGACACTGATCCAGAACCAGGCTCTGGTGAAGAAAAAGAAGCTAAAGTAGAAGCAACCGAAGCACCAGTTGCTGAAGTTCCAACACCAGACGAAGAACAACCAGTAGTAGAGAACCAAACTGCAGAAGTATAAAGTATTAAGAAGTAAGTAAGTATACTGAAGTAATTCATTGATATACTTAGTATTTTTATACCTCCTAATAACCCTTTTGCAGCGGATATGTTATAATAGCAAAATTATGCCAACACTATCACAGTTAGCAAAAAGAGGAAGAAACAAAAAGATCAAAAAGACTCGTTCAACAGCGTTGAAGCGACTTTTTAATGCAAAGGATCGAGAATACACCAATGCAAATTCTCCACAAAAACGTGGTGTGGTTACGTTGGTTAAAACAATGACGCCTAAGAAACCTAACTCAGCGCTCCGAAAGGTCGCTCGTGTGAAGCTTTCAAACAAGATGGAAGTTACGGCTTACATCCAAGGTGTTGGTCATACACTCTCAGAACACGGTATCGTTCTTATCCGAGGTGGTCGTGTTCGAGATTTGCCAGGTGTTAAGTATCACGCAGTTCGTGGTAAGTTTGATTTACAAGGAGTACAAAACCGAATGACATCACGAAGTATTTACGGAACAAAGAGACAAAAAGCAGCAGCTAAATAATAAAAACCTATGAGACACGCAAAAGTAGTAAAAAGAAAAATTGCACCAGATACTATTTACAATAGTGTTATTGTCGCGAAACTGATCAATTACGTCATGCAAGATGGAAAAAAGACTGTCGCGCAAAAACAGGTATACAATGCTTTCCTTATCCTTGATAAAAAAGGTGAAGAAGGTGCGTTAAAAACCTTTGAAAAGGCAATGGCAAACGTTGGTCCAAAAGTCGAAGTAAAAGCTCGACGTATTGGTGGAGCTAATTATCAAGTTCCTGTTGAAGTAAAATACGAACGAAAGATTTCTTTAGCTCTTCGTTGGATTATCGAAGCAGCACGTAAAAGACAGAACAAAGAATTCCACACCTTTGGTGAAAAATTAGCAGCTGAAATTTTAGATGCAACCCAAAATCTTGGAGATGCAATCCGAAAGCGAGACATCGCCCTCAAACAAGCAGAGGCCAACAAAGCCTTCGGCCACTTCCGCTGGTAAACTCTAACAATCCCTTGTAAAATTTAAAATAAAGCGTATGATATGTTGTAGTGTAACAATGGCAGCAACGCAAGAATTACCACGAACTGCTTCTCAATTCCCCCTTGGCCCCTATGGAAACGCTTTTCGAAGACAATTGAGCGATCGACTTAGGATAACACCACCAGGACAAGCGAATGAATATTACGATTTAGTAGAAGGAGATCTCGGTATGCTGTTTGATGAATCTGTTGCAGCGATAGCAAGCAATGGTCCATTTAATGTTCCTATAATCGGAGAGGTGAGTATTACTAGTCTTACCGCTAAATTTGCCGAGAGGAAATCAAGAAGAGAGAAAAAGTTAACCTTAAAAGTAGAAGGCATTGTCGTAAGAGGAGGCAAAGAATCAAAAATGAGCGTTACGCTTGCTAATGCACCTTCTGGTCGTGGATTAGTTTTAGCTGAACGCGATGCCCCATTTCCTGTTTCTAAGGCAATCGATCTTTATGTGCGTACAAAGAAACCAAATGTTACTGAACTCATAACGTCTCCTCTGCAGGAACATTTTACTCCAAAAGAGTGGTTGGTTGATGATATCCAGCTAGGGGAGGCAGATGGTAATAATGTTTTACACACGGTCTTTAGAAGAGATCCTAGTTACCTTGCTTTACCTCAGTAATCCCTAAGATTTTATCTCCTTTTGTCATACTAGTAACGACATCCATCCCTTCGGTTACGATACCAAAGTTGGTGTATTGTTGATCAAGCCATGATGCTTGGCTTTTGGTGATGAAGAATTGTGAATCGTTTGAGACTTGAATATTGCCGCCTCTCGCCACACCGAGAGATCCGGCGACAAATGGTTGTCTGCTCAGTTCTGTTTGGAGAAGCCCTCCACCTGTGCCATCTCCTTTGGGATCTCCTCCTTGGACAACCCATTCTTCGACTCGATGAAAGGTAAGGTTTTTATAAAAGCCTTTCTCAGCTTTCTCAAGAAAATTCTTAACCGTTCGAGGTGCTATATCACCAAAGAGCACCACCGTAATGTTGCCTTTAGTTGTTTTAATAGTTGCCGCATACGACGCTTGAAGGCCTCCTTCAACGCCATACGTGGGAGCAATAGGTGATTGTGCTCCTTGTACCCCTGCTTGCTCTTGTTGTTGCTGCTGCTTTTGTACATTTTGTTGCCCGGTAGGCATTACTTGGAATGTATCGGCATCCGGAGGGAGGACGGGTTTTTTCGCGGTTGTTCCAAAGATACTTGCTACGGAATCTTTTTGTGTGACAGAAAGAATACCGGCAAAGATAGCTAAAATACCCAGAAAGGTTATGACGTGGAATTTGTTCATACCAAAGTATTTTTTATTGTAGCATGTCCCGTCGTTTTGTCAAAAGTGCATGGTATACTTGAGGTAATGGAAAATGAATTAGCAGGAGAAATACCACGTAGCGAGAGAAAAGAAGATACTCTTAATCATCGTACTCAAAAAAATGCTCCTCTCTCTGAAATTTCTCAAACTATCTTGCCTCCAGACACCGAACCATCACTTTCATTTATTCGAGATGAAATTACCAAAATCCAAAAAGAACTTGCTCAATCAGATTCTCACTTTCTCAAAAAAAGAAAATTGCCGATTGAAAGAGTTCCCTCTTTTGCTCTGCCAATTGTCGGTAGTATTGTTGCTAACAGACACGATTCGTCAATTTCTATTCTTTCTCCCAAAGCTGAGGAAATTTTTGATATGAAGCGTTGGATAGGGTGGGTCTATTCATTTCTTCATTTTTTCTCAGCAACCCTTGCCACCTGGTTTAAAAGTTCTGTTGAGGAAAAAGCGACAAAAAAAGTAGATGTGATTGGCAATAAAATTGCCAATTCTCTGGATATGTTAGCAGGTATTCATGACCCAAAGAAGGAGTTTATCACTGAATTAACCAAATTATATCAAGGCATCACTGAAAGTAAGTCTCCACAGCGGAGTATGTATTCCGCATTCGTCCGGTTAAATGACTTAAAACGAAATTCTGATTGGGTGCCAAACGATCCTCTTGTCAGCAGCATTACTCCAGAAAACTATCCTTTGCTTGTTGATGCAATGCAATATCGAAAAAAGCCACTTAGTCCTTATATGAGTGTCGCAATGCCAGAGATTATGAAAGGTATAGAAACATTTTTACGAAGTAATAATGTTACAGACATCAACCCCGCACCTTCGTCAGGGAAAGGTTTCGGAAGATTCTTAGTAAAAAACTTAGTACCACGCAAATTGGACTTTGTTTCTCATGAGGTTCCAGCTGCATTTCAAACGGTGTTCAATGTCTTGCCTCAGAACGGATCAGATTTTACAAAAAGTGTCTATTCATTCGCTAATAATATGATGTCACTTAAAAATGAAGGCATAAGTAATAAAACAATTGGAGATAAAGTAATTTCTTCTCACCATCTCTAGGAGATGAATTTTGCACTTTGAGGCTGAATAGGTTAGAATGTGGGAATGCAAGACCAACAGTATATTCGAAATTTCGCCATCATTGCCCACATCGACCATGGTAAATCGACGTTGTCCGATCGAATGCTTGAAGTAACCAAAACAATTGCCAAAGATAAGCTGCAAGAACAGTTTTTGGATCAAAATGTTATTAGTCGCAAAAGAGGAATTACGATTAAGTTAGCGCCGGTTCGTATGAACTATACTCAAGGTGATACCACTTATAAACTCAACTTAATTGATACCCCAGGACACGTTGATTTCTCTTATGAAGTCTCACGAACGCTTGCTGCTTGCGAAGGTGCTGTTCTTTTGGTCGATGCGACACAGGGGATTCAAGCCCAAACGGTAGCTCATTATCAAGTTGCTAAGAAATTAGGTCTGACGATGATTCCTGTCTTAAACAAAATTGATCTTCCCAATGCCCAAACAGAAGTAGTGACAAAAGAGTTAATTGATTTTGGTTTTGCCAAAGAGGATATCATTTGTATCTCGGCCAAGACAGGAGAAAATGTCGATATATTGCTGGAAAGAATTATTGAAAAGTTTCCTGTACCTCAGGGCGACCCAGAAAAACCACTTCGCGCACTTATCTTCGATGCTGTGTATGACGAATATCGAGGCGTAATTGCCTATGTTCGTATCATGGATGGAGCAGTCAAAAAAGGCGATAAGGTGCAATTCTATCAAAACAATGTTCTCACTGATGTCACCGAAGTTGGGATGTTCACACCGTTTCTCAAAGAAACAGATGGTCTGGCAACCGGACAAATTGGCTATATTGTCGGCGGGATAAAAGATATACGCCAATGTCGTGTCGGTGATACGATTACGATTGCCAATGTCAAAGCAGTAGATCCAACTTTTGAACCGCTGGATGGTTATCAATTACCCCAGTCGATGGTTTTCTTTGGTTTGTATCCCAAAGATCCAAACGACTTTGCTGTGCTTCGTGATTCTCTTGGCAAGTTAACACTCAATGATACGGCATTAACTTACACCGAAGAATATTCTGCCTATCTTGGCAGTGGTTTTCGCGTGGGATTCTTAGGATTGCTTCATGCAGATATTGTGAAAGAACGACTCATGCAAGAATTTGGTTTGGACCTCTTACTTACTATGCCGCAAGTTCTTTATGAACGAAAAGATGAGGAGATCTTTGAGCCTTTTATGTTACTCAATATTTACACGCCAGTAGAATATGTTGGCAATGTCATGACTATCTCTCAAAAAAGGAAAGGCCATCTCCTGGATATGCAATATCATGAAGCCTATGCCGTTATGTCTTACGAAATGCCGTATTCAATGTTTATCAGAGGATTGTCTGGCGAAATTAAATCCGCGACCTCGGGATTTGGGAGTATTGATTATGAATTAACGGAGTACAAAAAAGCTGATCTTGTACAACTTGATATCGTAGTCAATACTAATGTCGTTGATGTTCTATCTGAGCTTGTTTATAAGGACGAAGCACCTTACATTGCTCGTGAGAAAGCACATAAATTGAAAGAGTCGCTTGATCGACAACAATTTCGTCAGATTATCCAAGCAACAGTCAATAATAATGTCGTTGCTCGTGAAGAAATTCCTCCTTACCGAAAAGATGTCTTGGCAAAAATGAGTGGAGGAGACCGAACCCGAAAAGACAAACTTCTTGAAGCACAGAAAAAAGGAAAGAAACGAATGGTTCAAACAGGAAAAGTGGAACTTTCTCAAGACGCTCTTTTTTCAATGATTAGTGACGGGAAATAAGTGGACATATTACCTAGAGGAGCGGTTTCCCTCCTTCTCCCTTAATCTTTATCTCAACAGTATCTACGTTTGCTGCTCTGAGATTTGCGGTTTCCTCCATCTCTCTCTGTATTCGTTCTTGTTCTGCGAGGAACTCTTGTTGTCTTATTACTACTTCTTGAGGTGAAAGTTTTCGTCCTCTTATTGGTTTGTCTCCTTTTGCCATAGATAAAATTTCGTTTAGAGGAAGAAGAAGAGGAAGGCTCCTCCGAGGATCAATGTCATGGCGGCGATGCCAACACCGATCAGTACTTCTGTTGTTCCTGTTGGTGCGATGGTTGGATTATTTTGGACAGGTGCTGTTGTTGCACTGCCACTTGCTGTTACGGTAATTGTTTGCTGGCAATTGCCTTGTTGGCTGACTGAACTACTACTATCGGTAAGGGTAGCGAACGCTTGGAATGTGCCAGGGTTGTTATACGTATGAGAGACTTGTGCATTGACTGAGTTAGTTCCAATGCCACCAGCGTCGGTAACATCACTTACTTGTCCATCACCAAAGTTAAAGCTGACTTTACTAATTGTTCCATCAGTGTCTGTTCCATTTGCGGTAAAGGTCAGTGAGAATGGTGCATTACCAGATGTCTCTCGATCGACAACAAGACTGCTACACGTAGGAGATTCATTACTCGTAGGACTGCCTCCACCTTCGGTTGGTTCTGGTGGTGTTGCGGTTGGTTCACCCGGTGCCGTAGTAGGAGCGTCTGTTGGCGCTGTAGTAACTGTTGGTTCGGTTGTTGGTGTTGCACTTGCTTCTGGTGTGCTGGTTGGTTCATCTGCTGTTGTTGGTGCTGGCGTCTCACTTACTGCTCCTCCGCCAATAACAATCGTCGCAGGGGTCGCACTTGAAAGAACATTCTCACTTGCTTGGTCATTGGATCCGAGAGAAAGCACTTGTGTTGTTGCTCCGTACGTGACAAGCGTTGGTGTCCCTTGTGGTGTACCAGCTAAGGCTTTAAGCGTAATCGTTGCAGCTTTTGTTGTTGTTTGAATGGATTTCGTTGGATCAGGACCAACTGAAAGGGTGACGGCAATTTTACCTGGTGTATAAACAGGTCCTTCTAAGACTGATGGAAAGGCAACAGTGTTTGCTTGGAAACCTGCTGCTGTTGTTGCTAATTTTTCAGGATCATATTGGATCTCAAGTTTGACGAAAGAAACAAGATTCTTTCCCGGGTTAACCATAATATCAAGAGGGATGCTATCGCCGACAGCTTTTTGAATTGGTGCTGTTTGTGATGAGTCAGGAGTAAAAGAAATGTTGGTAGATTTTTCAGCTCTACTACGAACTTCTTGTTGCTTCTGAAGAAGGAAGACCGTTAAAGGAATTCCGACTAACATTATTACTGCAAATCCTATGAGTAAAATTTTTTTCCCGCTAAAGTTCATAGACAGATCCGGTTCAGAGAAAAAACCGTATTTTTATCGTATAGAAGAAAAACAGATGTGTCAAGCATTAATAGAGGACGAGTTACCGATCTCAAAACTGTCTCTATACTATAATAATATTAAGGACAAAATTCGGGCATAAAAAGGCGCTTTTTCTGGCCGGAAACGACTATGGGTTATTGACAGGGTTGAGTTCATGATGTATAAATTAGCATATCAGTGACGCTATTGATAAATCAGCGTTATAAATATTGATATGGCAAGCAAATCAAATATAAAACCACTTTTCGACAACATTTTAGTCAAACCTGTAAAGGCTGAACAAAAAAGCGCAGGAGGCATTCTTATCCCTGATAGTGCAAAAGAAAAACCACAAGTAGCAGAAGTTATGGCTGTCGGCACTGGTGCTTATGACCAAAATGGCAAACTCGTCCCTATGGTTATTAAAGTTGGACAAAAAGTAATGTACACCAAATGGGGCGGTAATGAAGTAAAAGTCGGTCATGAAGAATGGAAATTAGTTAAACAATCTGATATACTCGCAATCGTTGAATAAGGAGAAATAAATTATGGCAAAACAATTACAATTCGGAGAAGAAGCAAGACAATCATTAGTAAGAGGTGTTAATATCCTCGCAAAAGCTGTTATCACAACGCTTGGTCCAAAAGGACGTAACGTCGCTCTCGAGAAGAAATGGGGCGCTCCCACAGTAGTCCACGACGGTGTCACTATCGCAAAAGAAATCGAACTCAAAGATCCATTTGAAAATATGGGCGTACAGCTTGTTAAAGAAGCAGCTGGCAAAACCAATGATAATGCTGGAGATGGAACAACAACCGCAACCGTACTTGCACAAGCAATCGTCAATGAAGGAATGAAAAATGTTACTGCTGGTGCCAATCCAATGATTCTTCGCGAAGGAATTGAAAAAGCAGCAGAAGCAGTTGTCGCAGAGGTACAAAAGCTTGCACGTCCTGTTAAAGATGAAGATGTTGAGCGAGTTGCGACAATTTCTGCACAAGATCAAAAAATCGGAAAACTCATTGCTGAAGCCCTCAAAAAAGTTGGTAAAGATGGTGTCGTAACTGTTGAAGAAGGTCGATCTACTGACATGGAAGTTCTCTACAAAGAAGGTATGGAGTTTGACAAAGGCTATGTCTCTCACTACTTTGTTACTAACTCAGATAAAATGGAAGCAGAAGTTGAAAGTCCATACATCCTCATTACTGACAAAAAAATCTCTTCACTTACTGAATTCCTTCCTTTCTTAGAAAATCTTGTCAAAGTTACCAAGAATTTCGTCATCATTGCTGATGAAGTTGAAGGAGAAGCTTTGGCAGCACTCGTTCTTAACAGATTAAAAGGAACCTTTAGTCCTCTCGCTATTAAAGCACCAGGTTTTGGTGATCGCCGTAAAGAAATGCTTGAAGATATTGCAATCCTCACTGGTGGAACAGTTATCTCAGAAGATACTGGCCGAACCCTTGAAAGTGTCACCATTGAAGATTGTGGACGAGCCGACAAAGTTTGGGCAGATAAAGAAACAGCTCGCATTATTGGTGGCAAAGGCCAAAAGAAAACAATTGATGCTCGAGTTGCACAAATCAAACGAGCAATTAGTAAAACAACTTCTGACTTTGATCGAGAGAAATTACAAGAAAGACTTGCCAAACTTGCTGGTGGAGTCGCTGTAATCAACGTTGGTGCCGCTACCGAAGTTGAGATGAAAGAGAAGAAAGAGCGAGTTAACGATGCTGTTGCCGCTACCAAAGCAGCTCTTGAAGAAGGTATCGTCGCTGGTGGTGGAGTAACACTCCTGCGAGTTAGAAAAGTATTAGAAAAGATCAAAGATAAACTGGACGTAGCAGATCAAAAAATTGGTGTCGATATTCTTTACCATGCACTTGCAGCTCCAATCAAAGGAATTGCTAAAAATGCTGGAGCAGATGAAGGTTGGGTTCTTCGCAAAGTAGAGGAACAAAAAGAAGCAGATTACGGATTTAACGTTATGACCATGAAATTTGGTTCAATGCTTGCAGCAGGAATTGTTGATCCAGCAAAAGTTACTCGTTCAGCAGTACAAAATGCAGTTAGTGTCGGTATGATGATTCTTACCACAGAATCACTCGTGGCAGATATCCCTGAGAAAAAATCTGATATGCCTGATGGCGGCGGCATGGGTATGCCGGGCGGTATGGGCGGCATGTACTAAACCCCAACAACAACAACTTCTTTTGTCTTCTTTCTGTCAGTTATTTGTTCCCTTTGTTTGTTATTATTAGCTTATGGCTGAGGTATTACGTCCTGGAGTAGATTTTCAAGCTTCCCCTTATAAACCCACAAAACACTTAAGAACTCTGGCATGGTCAGCGGCAGGAGCTATGGTTGTTGGTGGGGTAGTAGAGAACCATCGACGAGCGGTGAATGCTTGGGGAAGATGGCCTGAGACAGCGCTAACGGTGCTTCCTTTTGAAGGAGAACAGACTGGTGTATCAGGGGTCGTCATTCAAGGATTTGGTAAGGTAGAAGGCGGGGCGATTGCCGAACAAATGAAGGGCGCTATTCCAAATATCCCTTGGGCTTCCTTTGATTATAATAACGTAAAAGGTCTTACAACGGCCGATTTGGCAGCGGGATTAACGAGGTATAAAGAAGAAACAAACGCACAATATCTCGATGCTTACGCTCCTAGTATGGGTCTCCCCACGTTGCTTATTGCAGCAAAAGCAGCAAACATTCCACTTCGTTATATTTTTGCAAATAGTTCGCCCTTTGAATTAGGTGATGGAAAAGCAAATGGACTAGGAAAAATTGTCCAGAAAACCCCTTATCATTTTGGATACGCGGGTAAAATGATTGGGACTGTTGTTACACGAAGAAAGCAACAAGGTGGATTGAAACTGAACCATTTCGCAGAAGCCTGGAGAGAACGAGGACAGTCTTCTCCACAATTATTAAGTAGCCAAGTTGCTCTTTTAGAGAATCCCGCCTTTCAAGATCCTGAAAGCTTCAAAGGCATTATTGATCCAAAAGTCACAAAAGTCTTTTATTTTTCTCCTAATCCAGAAAAAGATTCAGTTGTGTTTGTGGAACAAGCTTTCCCTAAATGGAGAGAATTTTTTGGGGAACTGGGCGTAGAACTGCAATCTATCCCTATGCCAGAGGCAGACCATGCAAGCCATAAGCATGCAGTTAAGGTAGGGAAGCCAGTATTTGAAAGTTTATATCGGCCAAAGAATGGTACAGTGTTTCCTGGACAACTTGTATAGGATTTCTTATGGATTAATCTTTCCACCCTCTAACATCTCCTGAGACTTTGCAAGGACAGCTCTCCAGTTACCAATTTTACGGAAAACGAGCAGATACGTTTTGGCTTCTTTAACATCAAAGAACCAGGTGAAGAAAAGATAGAGTGATAATCCCGCAAGACTTGAGATCCCCGTGAGAATAAGCAAATTGATTGTTCTTGTGGTATCAAAAACAAGTTGATCAAGCAGCTTGATTGGGATATAGAGCGCAAATGCTGTAAAGAGTGAAGAGATGAAAATTTTACTCCATGAGATGAAGAGTGGTAATTTATCAAATCGGCCAACTTTCCGCTCAAGCAACAAGAAGAGGATAATCAGTTGAATAATACTGGAGATCGTGAAAGCAATGGCAAGACTTGCGACGCCCATATGATACACGATAATAAAGACGTAAGCAGAGATAAGCAAAACGGCTGTTGCTACGGCATTGATGATGAGCGGACTTTTGGTATCATGCATGGCATAAAATCCTCGGAGTACCAACGCGATCAATGCTTGAGCAAAAATTGATAAGCAAAAAAAGGCGAGGGTTTGTCCTGTTAGCACTGTGGCAGGCCAGTCAAATCTGCTTGCTCCAAACACTAACCGAACAACAGGGATACGAAGAACAAGAATGAGCACTGAGATAGGCAAAACTAAATAGAGCATTTGGTTAAAGCTATTAATAAAGGTGGCTCTGAATTCTGTCGGTCGATCTTTCTCTCGAGAAAGAATGGGGAATGCAGCTTGCGCGATTGTTTGGCCAAACAGAACAACGGGGGCAAATGCGAGGGTTCTGGCGAAATCAAAGATAACATTCATCCGGCCTGGATCAGGAAGAAAAGAAATATAGGCACCTACTGCCACTGTTCCTAATTGCATGATGATAATGGCAATTGTTCGGGGCCACATGAGTCTTCCTACCGTTGTGACGCCATCGGATTTGATATACGACCATGAAGGACGAAACCTAAAACCGACTTTTTTGGCTTGCGGAAGTTGCACGACGACAAAGATCGCGCCACCAATGAGTACACCAATCGTTGCTGAATAGATACCGAAGTTAGCAGAGAAAAAGACAACACCTAAGATAATCCCTAAGTTATACAGTGCCGCAGCAATGCCCGGAATAAAGAAATGGTTATAGGATTGCAGTAATGCAGTGAAAAAAGTACCTATAATAAAGAGAAGTTGTCCAACAATAATAATACGCATTAGATTTGCCATGAGCTCCATCTCATGAGGAGAGAAGTTTCCACCGAGATTAAATATTTGTAAGAATGTTGGGGAGAACGCAATCAGAATCAATGACAGGACAAGAAAGATACAGAATCCAACTGCCAGGAGCGTTGATGCCATTTTATGTGCTTCTTTCTCTTTGCCCTTAGTTAAGTAGTCAGAGAAGATAGGAATAAAGGCACTAGAGAGGGCTGAGGCGATGGTAAGTTGAAAAAGGGTGTCGGGGAGCTGTGATGCGTAAAAATAGATTCCAAGGGTATCTGAGGCCCCAAAAATGCCCACAAGAAGCCTCTGGCGAATTAACCCCAGAACTTGAGACAAAATAACCGTAGCCATAATGACAAACGCTGCTGAAAGAATGTTTGTTTGGCGACGGGTAAGAAGATCGAGACTTTTTGCGATAAAACCGTTACCCATGAGCTAATAATTGTTTTTTTAAGTATATCATGCTAAAATACATGAATGCCAATATTAAAACACGCAAAAAAGAAATTACGACAGGACAAAGTCCGTACAGTTCGTAATAAAAAATTGAAAGACATGTTCAAAAAACTTGTCAAAGCAGCTAAGGTTGAAAAAACACCTGATGCTTTGAGTAAAGCATTTAGTAGTGTCGATAAAGCTACAAAGAATCATCTGATGCATCCAAACAAAGCAGCACGTATGAAATCTTCGTTAGCTAAGTTTGTTGCAAGTGATAAGACACTCGCATCAACATTGGTTAAAAAAGCAAAGAAGAAAGTTGCTCCTAAAAAAGGAGTTAAACCTTCAGCAAAAACGACAAAGGCAAAAGCGAAGAAGACAGTTTCAAAGAAGAAATAAAATTCCGTTCGTGAATGAAAATTTTTTCCGGGCGCAACTCACTTCGTTCAAACATTCGTCCTCAAAAATTTTATTCACTCTCTCCATAAGTAACTAAGATTGACCGAATTTTCTAAACGAGCTATAATGCCGATATGTTAGATCTCAAATTTATTCGCGAAAATCCTAAAGCAGTTCAAAAAGCAGCTAATGATAAAAATGCTGTCGTGAATATTGAAGAAGTTCTGCAAGTCGATGAATTACATCGAGAACTTCAGACGCAAATGCAGACCCTTCGAGAAGAACGGAATCTTGTTGCCAAAGCTCGCAACATTGAAAAAGGAAAAGAAATAAAAGCCAAGCTTGATGAACTTGATGAAAAGTTCCAAAAGGTAGCTGCGCGGCTTAAAGAACTGTTAGTAAGTATTCCAAATCCCGCAAAGCCTGATGTTAAAGTTGGAAAAGATGATTCAGAGAATGAAGTCATCAAGACAATTGGTGAGCCACGTGAGTTTACCTTTGAACCAAAAGATCATTTGGCGCTTGGTGAAGCTTTGGATCTCATTGATGTTAAACAAGCAGCTCATGTCAGTGGAGCAAGATTCTATTATCTTAAAAATGACGGAGCGCTTCTTGAATTCGCACTTCGCCAATATGCCTTTGATACGCTTATCAAAGAAGGCTTTACTCCAATAGTCCCACCAGTCATGATCAAAAAAGAGATCATGGACAGATTGGGATATACCCAAATGGGAGACAAAGATGAGATCTACTCGCTTGAAGATGAAGATTTGTATTTAGTGGGAACAGCAGAGCAATCAATTGTGCCATACCATATGAATACGGTGTTGAAGAAAGAGGAATTGCCAAAGCGCTATGTTGGGTTCTCAACGGCGTTTCGACGAGAAGCTGGATCATATGGAAAAGATACTCGAGGGATTATCCGTGTCCACCAATTTGATAAAACAGAAATGGTCTCTTTTGTTGCAGAAGGTGAAGATGATAAGGAGCATGAGTATATGCTTTCCGTTGAAGAGAAGTTTTTACAAGCGTTGAAGATTCCTTATCAAGTGATTAAGGTTTGCACAGGAGATCTTGGGTTTAATGCAGCAAGAAAGTATGACCTTGAAGCGTGGGTCCCGTCGCAGCAAAAATACCGTGAACTGACATCTACTTCGACAGTGACAGACTTCCAATCACGCAGACTCAATATGAAATACCAAGACGGAACAGAAAAGAAATATCTCAACGTCCTAAATGGTACAGCCTTTTCTACTCGGCCACTTGTGGCAATTCTTGAGAACTATCAACAAAAAGATGGCAGTGTTGAGATTCCTGAAGTGCTACAAAAATATATGGGGAAAGAAAAAATTCTGCCCCCTAATAAGTAACGTGACTGAACTCCTAACAAAAGAATCTGACAGAAATTTCCCCCACTTCAAATACGTGCGTGACTTACCTGATGGTGGAGTAGCCCAATTTGAGAAAGAAAAAGAGATGTTTTTGAATTCGGCATGGAAAACATTTAGGGCAGAGCTTCCTCTTCTTCTGGGAGAAGTTCCACAAGAAGAATTTGAGTTTGCTCGAATGTGTAAATTCCCTCAGGAAAACAATGAAAGTGGCAGTTATAATTTTTACGATGATTTTGGTGTTGCCAAAACAGAAGAGCGGTATCTCCAAGCTTTACGTGAAGGCATGCCTGTTTTAATTTCTCTTTGGGAGGAAGATGCTGCATTGTTCGGTACGACATTAGAATCTTTAACAATTTTTCGACATATGACACCTGAGGGTGAAAGCCCTAATCCCTCTAATACCGTTCCTCATCGTGATACCATACTTGATCCAGGCTGGATTGTCGCTAATAAAGGTGGTACAGAAATTCTTCAGGGTGTAGTCACGCTTGGTCAAGGGCACAGCAATGTTTTTAGTAATGAAGATAGAATTGATCCTTCGGCTCATTTTATAACTGTACCTGATCGAGCATCTGCACGGCTTAGTGCTGGTACTGTTCATAAAGCACCTTCCCGATTGCCTCTAGGCGAAAAGCAGCGAATTTTTATAAAAGGATATGCACGCTCGCGCCTCCGTTAGTGATTTTTGTTGTTATACCAGTCTAAAACCCACTTTTTGAAGCCACTAAAATTTCTTGACAAACACAGGAGCAAAAGTCACTATTAGTAGAGCCTTATACTGAGGCGGAAGAGGAGGTGATTGACCCATGCCAGTAAAGAAAACCGTAAAAAAGACAGTAAAAAAAGCAGCTAAAAAAACTGTGAAGAAAACTGTCGCTAAAAAAAAGAAGAAGTAGTTGAGTAAAGAATTTAACTTTACCAACTGATCAATTGGTAAAACCCCCTGCCCACACACATTGGCTGGGGGTTTTTTTTGAACCTACTTTGTGTTAGTATTAGATATTCATTAGCAATCGTTGCCTCCTAGTGCGGACTGTTGTTTTTTGATACTATAGAAAATATGTTAAAGCTCTTCAACAAATTTTTCGATTCCAACAATAGAGAGATTAAGAAGCTCCAACCGATTATCGACGAGATCAATGGTTTGGAAGACAAAATCCAAAAACTCAAAGATAAAGATTTCCCAAAAAAGACGCAGGAGTTAAAAGAACGGATTCAATCAGGTGAATCGATTGATCTGATTCTTCCAGAAGCATTTGCTTTGGTACGAGAAGCAGCACTTCGTAGTCTTGGTATGCGACACTTTGATGTGCAACTGATGGCGGCGGCGACATTGGCTCAAGGGAAAATTGCTGAGCAAAAAACTGGAGAAGGAAAAACGATGTCTGCTATTCCTGCATTATATTTGCATAGCTTGACGGGCAAAGGCGTCCACTTGGTTACCGTAAACGATTATTTAGCTCGTCGTGATGCCGGCTGGATGGGGCCAGTGTTCAGTTTCTTAGGCGTTTCTGTTTCTTCAATCATCAGTGAACAATCCTTTTTATACGATCCTGAATTCAAAGATGCAAATGTTTCTGATCCACGACTGACTCATCTAAAACAGGTCAGTAGGAAAGAAGCGTATCTCGCTGATGTAACGTATGGTATTAATTCTGAATTCGGCTTCGATTATCTTCGTGACAATATGGCGCAAGATGTTGCGAGTTTTGTCCAACGGGGTTATTACTTCGCGATTGTTGATGAGGTTGATTCTGTTCTTATTGATGAAGCCCGAACACCGCATATCATCTCTGCTCCTGATGAGGCTCCTTCCCAACGATATTATGAATATGCAAAAGTCATTGATAAGTTAACCCCTGATACGGACTTCCAAATTGATGAAAAGATGCGAACAGCGCATTTGACTGATCACGGGATTGGGAAGATCGAGAAGCTCTACGGCGTTGCTGATATTTATGAGAAAGACTTTGACACTGTTTATCATTTGGAAGCGGCATTAAAGGCACGTGCCCTGTTCCATAAAGAAAAAGAGTATATCGTCAAAGACAATCAAGTTATTTTGGTTGACGAATTTACCGGTCGGTTACTTCCTGGCAGACGATTATCAGAAGGCATTCATCAAGCAATTGAAGCCAAAGAAAATGTGCCAATTCAACGAGAATCTAAGACTCTTGCCACTGTTTCTCTCCAGAATTATTTCCGTATGTATGAAAAGCTTTCTGGTATGACAGGAACTGCGGTGACGGAAGCAGAAGAGTTTAGACGAATCTACGAATTGGATGTCGTTGTCATTCCAACCCATCGAGAGGTAAGTCGTATTGATCATGCTGACTCTGTCTATAAAACAAATAGAGGTAAGGTCTCAGCGATTGTTGCCGAAGTTGAAGCAGCCCACAAAAATGGACAGCCTGTTTTGATTGGCACGACTTCCATTGATAAAAATCAAATCATCTCAGAACTCCTCAAAAGAAAAGGTATCAAACATGAAGTCTTAAATGCAAAGAATCATTTGCGAGAAGCCGAGATCATCGCACAAGCTGGTAAAAAAGGCGCCGTCACTGTTGCTACCAACATGGCAGGTCGTGGTGTTGATATTGTTCTTGGTGGAGAAGCACCACAAGAGACTGAGCCAAAGAGTGCGTTTACCAAATGGGAAAAAGATCATCAAGCAGTTCTCGATGCTGGAGGTTTGTATGTTATCGGTACCGAGCGCCATGAATCACGTCGTATTGATAATCAACTGCGAGGACGATCGGGACGACAAGGAGATCCTGGTGCATCACGATTCTTTGTTGCGTTGGATGATGACATCATGCGACTATTTGGTGGCGATAAGATTGCGGGTATGATGACTCGCTTTAATATGCCAGAAGATGTTCCACTTGAACATCCGTTGGTGTCCAAATCGATTGAAAATGCTCAAGTAAAAGTAGAAGGCTTTAACTTTGATAGCCGAAAACATCTTGTGGAATATGATGACGTACTGAATAAGCAACGAGAGATTGTCTACAAACTCAGAAAGAAAGTTGTGGAATCAGCAACGGATAAAGAAGTTAGTGAAGGAGATAGTCTTAAAGAAGAAGTTCGGAGTCGTATTCATTCATCACTTGCTTCTCTCGTGACGGTTATAAGCGCAGATCCAACGAAAGGCGCAGAGCCAGCGGCGGTTAATGAAGGCATTATTGAGTCGTTCAATACCATCGTTCCTTTTGATGAGGGTTCTCAAAAACAGATCACGAGTCAACTTGAACAGATTCCTGAGACAGAGGAGAAGATATCTTTCTTAACCAAACTTTCAGATGATATCTACAACAAACGTGAAGAGCAACTTGGTGTCAGCACAATGCGGGAAGTAGAAAAATTTGTTATGTTGTCGGTGATTGATAATCTTTGGATGAATCACCTTGATGCCATGGACAATCTCAGACAAGGAATTGGTCTTCGAGGCTATGCACAAAAAGATCCATTGGTTGAATACAAAAATGAAGGATACCGAATGTTTGAACAATTGATGTGGGCTATCGATGATGAGATCGTCCATCGCATCTTTAAAGTCCAAGTCCAGCAGCAAACTCATACGCATGCTGATGGAAGTGTTCATCAAGGCCCTCCTCACGTGGAAGAAAAGCCGAAAAAGATGATTACCAATACGCCAGAGAGCGAAGTAAGTGAGGACACAAAAAAACAAAAACCAGCAAAAACAGAAAACAAACTCAGCCGCCAAGCTGAGCTTGGCACTGACCCAGCTAAGCTGGGCCGCAACGATCCTTGTTGGTGTGGCAGTGGCAAAAAATGGAAAAAATGCCACTATCCTGCAACGAGCTAATCTATGATAAAAGCAGTTGTCTTTGATATCGATGGCGTGCTGCTTGATTCTTTTGATGCCAACTTCTCGTTTTTTCAATTATTACTTAAAACAGCTGGTTATTCATTCCCCACGAAAGAAACGTTTGTGTCCCTAAATTATCTGACGATGCGAGGCCTTATCGAAACACTAACGCATGCATCAGAGAAAGAGGTTGATCGAATATGGGAAATGGGGAGAAGCGATACTGTTGCTTACCCGTATAATCTATTAAGGGTTCAAAAAGATGCAGCAGAAGTAGTAAAACAATTACACGAAAACTATTTACTTGGCATCGTCACGAGTCGTGTTCGTGAAGGAATCTATGCTGTCCCTTCTCTTGCAAAGCTTGAACAATATTTTCAAGCGACCGTTGCAGCCCAAGATACCAAGGAACACAAACCCCACCCTGAACCGCTTTTGTTAGCTTGTAAAAAATTAAAGGTAGCGCCTGATGAAGCTGTCTATATTGGAGATGCGGCAAGTGATATAATTGCAGGGAAAGCTGCGGGGATGAAGACGATTGCCTATGCAAAGAAGAGATTGGAAAACTCTGATGCTTGGGTTGATTCATTTATAAAATTGCCTGAAGTTATTGCAACACTCTAGCATGAAACTTAAATTAGGAAAATATAAACACTCAAAGTTAGGAAGATATTATCGCGTCCTTGCTGTCGCGAAGCATTCAGAGACGTTGGAGGATTTGGTTGTCTATGAATGTTTGTATGACAATCCCACTAGCAAAATCTGGGTGCGGCCACTAGAAATGTTTACCGAAGATGTGGTGATTAATGGGAAAAAAGTTCCAAGGTTCGAGTTTATTGAAGAATGATGAAAATATATCTTGTTGGTGGTAATCAAGACTTTCTTGAAACGATGCAAAAATCGCTTGTCGCAAGCGGGCTCATGGATGTGTCGTTGGTAGTGCAACCCAAGATTTCTCCACAAGCTCTTGCAGAAAAAGCAGCTGATTGTGAAATTATGGTTGCCAGTCCTTCGGGGTTTGATTCTCTTTCAAAGGAGCATCTAGACGGTCTGCCAAAACTTAAATTTATTTCTACCGTGAGTGTTGGGACCGATTGGATTGATCTCTCAGCAGCAAAAGAACGAGGGATTGTGGTGAGTAATGAAAAAGGAGTGAATGCTGAATCGGTTGCTGAGCATTGCTTTGGGTTGATTATGGATTTGGCAAAGAGAATCACGGAATCAGATCGAGGGATTCGAGAGCGAGGCGAATATAGCCCTTCGCCATATATGGGAACAGAGCTGTATGAGAAAACGCTTGGGATTATTGGTACTGGCGACATTGGGCAACGAGTGGCTCGAATGGCCAAAGGATTTGCTATGAACGTCATTGGTGTGAATAAAAGTAATAAAGCCATTGAAGGAATATCGCTTGTCCCTTTTGAAAAGTTGCTAAAGGAAAGTGATGTCATTGCGGTGACTTTGCCATTGACTGCTGAAACAGAAAATCTGCTTTCAGAAAAGGAATTTGCCATGATGAAAAAAGGTGTTCTGGTTGCTTCTACTTCTCGAGAAATGATTATCAATAAAGAAGCTGTGGTTGCTGCTGTCCATTCCGGGCAAGTTGCAGGCTACGGATTTGATGCGGAGATTATGGTCCCCATTCCTCAAGGTGATCCGTATCTCACTTCAGAGCGAATTGTTATTACTCCGCATACAGCATCGATGACCGAAGCGGCAGATGCGGGGTATAGTGCTATGACAATTGAGAATATCAAAGCTTTTTTAGTAGACAAGCCAGTAAGACAAGTTGCCTAATCGTTTGCTATTAGATAAGTTTTGCGGCAGTGAAGGCGCATTTTCTCCCGGCGGGGATTACTTCAGGTCCGAGGGTTATTTCGGCAGCGGTAAGTGCGACGGTTGGTACTTTTTCTCCTCTTGGATTGTCTTGGCAAACGAACTTTACACACAAACGGTTATACCAATTGACTGCATCCAAACTGATTCCTTTTTTACGAAGAAATGCTGAGATTCTTCTTGGTTCGACAAACTCTTGTGAGATCACCGTATCTCCTCGTTTCATAAATTGTTCTAACTGTTCCCACCGGCCATCTTCACTTTCCAAGATATCTCCATCCGGCATTGCGATTCCTTTTGCTCGATTAACGACGATGATATCGTCATTGGACCAACTGACTTTACAGACTTTGCCTTCTTCTCGAGCGGCTGCAAGTTCTTTTGCGTTGTTGATAAATGATGATTTGATCAACATTTTCTTCAAGCGCTCAAACCGTTCTTGCCCCAATTCTTTTGTCCAGAGTTGTTCAAGTTCTGGTGTATGAATTAATGCAAAGACGCCTTTATTTACTAAGGCATTGTAGTTCCCCGCATTTAATAAGTCTTTGGTAGCGATTCCTAATTTCTCAAGCTCTTCTGGAGAAACATATGCTTCATTGATGACCGCTGTGTAATCAGCCCAGTTTGGTTTGACAACGCCTTGCAGTAATTCATCGATATCGTACAAATGACAATCAACCGTGTTGTTCGATAGTTTATGAAGGAATTCAATAAAGCGGCGTGCGTTGGGAGTAAATGGGTTGGTTGCTAATGCACTTCTGACGATGGCAATGACGATGGGTTGTGTTGTATCTTTTTGTGGAAACATTTTTTTGAGAACGCCAATAAATTTCGCGACTGTTGTCTCAGACGGTTCTTGGAGTTTGAAGGCCAGCTGTTCTGCCATCAGTAATGCGCTGACACTATCAATGCCTTCAATTTCGTTGACTTGGATATTGTCATCTTTATCAATGATTGCGTCGATGCGCCAAGTTAATGGGACTTCAAAAACCAATCCTTTGCCGAGTTTTTGTTTGTACTCGCCAGGAATTTTTTGCAAGGCTTTTGCTAAATGCCATAAGTCGTTACCAAAATCGGTGAGGAGTTTTTTTGAGCCAGTTGGAAGAACAACTGGTTCTGCCGTCATTCTAAAGGTTGGTTCTTTGATATGTTCTTTCCCATAAAACGGTCCCATTTCCTTCATTGCTTCATGGGCTTGATTTGCGCAGTCAACTAATCGATCAAATTCACTCAGTGTCAGTCCGAGTTGATCGGCCCGTTGTTGTCTGTCATTTTGATGCAATGTAGGTTTCATAATTAGTGATTATATCGCGTTTTTTGAAAAATGTTGTTTCGAAATGGTAACTCTGCTCCTCAGTGTCTGTTTGATAGTTTCGCGAGCGAGTATCTCCATTGGATCGATACGCTTATACGAACATTTTTCTTGTGTGAGCGCGAGGGGGATTTCTGTACAACCAAGGATGATGACTGACGCACCGCGTCTGATGAGTTCTTGTGCTGCATTATCCAGCAGTTGGAAATTGTTCTCATCAACTGAAAACTTTTTAATTTCATAACACGCTCGCATGACTTCGGCCTGAGTTTTTTCAAATGGGATAAGTACATTTGCATGAGGAGAATATTTTTTAAAAGTATTTTTGTAAATAGAACTATTAATAGTTCCGGTTGTCGCAAGTAATCCGACGGTGATATCTTCTCCGTAAGTATCACAAATATATTTAACGGTGAGATCAATCATATTCAGCACTGGAATCCCAACGGTTTTTTCCAACTCTTCGATATGCGTATGCGCGGTATTACAGGTAACGACGAGGAACGAAGCACCTGCGTTTTTTAGGGCCATACCTGTCTTTACCATCTCTGGAAGAAAGTGTTGTCCACCATACATGAGGTATTTCGATCGATCAGGGATTTGCGGATTGTTAAACAACAAAAACGGAATATGATCCTGGTCACGTGTTACTTGTCCACGTTTTTTTATGAGAAGCGAAGTAAAATAATTCGTTGCTTCAGGACCGACCCCGCCAATGATTCCAACTAAATGTTCAAAGTTATTTATCGTGCTCATAATGATAATGTTCCACACGTTTTGCTCTGTGTATCAAATCCGGTGATGACATCAATATCTGCTGCTTGGAGACTTTCGGTTTCGTGGAGCATTTGTGGAAATGCTCGAGCAAATGCTTGTTTGACGGTTATTGTTTGTGCCATTTCTTGAATTGTTTTTAAAGATTCCGGCATACCAGAGAGAATCATATCTAACGGAGTTGCAGGAATTGCTTGTTTGTTTTCTGAGGTAAAGAAGGCGAGGGAGGGATAAGGAATACATTGTTGAATTGTTGAGACATGATCGCTCAACCGTGTATCTTCATCCGAAAGATCAAGCTCTTTGAGGAATTTTTTATATGCTTTCTTCATACGAGTCAGATAGGTTGTCTGTCCTCCTCCTCCAAACAGCGTGAGGCCATAATAAAAGGAAAGAATGATAAACGATAAGAGGGTACTTGGAATAAGTTCTTTATTTTCTAATGCTTGTGCAATTGCATCAGCGGTGAGGGGGAGGTGATACGCTCCATCGGTTGAGACCAATTCGTTTCCTTGTTTCCATAATTGTACTCGGTATTTTTGATTGTTTGGAACTGCCCAAAATAAAAAGGTACCAGTCTTTTGCTCTGTTGAGAAGCCACCAGGCAGCGTATCAAAGTGCTTAATAATCAGCTTATGATAAGTTTCATCAAGTAAGATGCGTTTTATGAGGGTATTTTTTTTCAAATGATAGGTGGTGATGAGTTTGTTTACTAAACTTTCCTGTTCCAGATAAATAAGATTTGGTGCTTTGCTGTCGTTTTGGAATAGTGTTTTCCATAACGCATAATTGGTTAATGTTACTTGTTCAGAGAAAGTCGTTTGTGCAAGGACATTGCGATCTGCATAAATATTTTTAATCACCTGCAGAAGCGATTCTTTTTGTGATTCTTTGATAACGCCGGTCGCATACAAGTCTTCAATGCGTTTTCTTGCATTCAGCACTTGTTCTTCAGTATACGCCACGTGTCCAAAGACTGGCATCGGGCGGACTTTACGTGGGAAAAAGACCAATTGATTGGTTATTGTTTCTCCCCCATTTTGACTATGAAAGAGATGCCCTCGAGGAAAGGAATCATTATCGAAGGAAATATTGGCGCAGGAGAGAATGATGATATTTTCCTGTTTGTGAGTTGCTTGCGAAGCGTAATTGAAGAGAAGATTACTGTTAAAAAACCCTGGGTCAGTGATCGGTCCATGATGATCTGATGTGATAACTGCATATGTCTCAACCAGTTGTTCTGCTACGCTTTTTTGCTTCGTATCTCCTAGCAGTTTTCCGGCGGTTTCTGAGATTGCTTTAATTGCTTCAGCTTTTCGTTCTTGGGGGAGATAGTTATTACTGGGGAGGTCTAGTTGCAGCTTGGTAAATTCGAGGAGGGACATAGTGCCATAATCGTTATAAATATGTTTGAGCACTGGCCGTTTTCTGAACACGTCTTTCTCAAGAAGATGCAGTCGCTGGCGCGCTGTTAAAGACTTTAGTTTCGATTGAATAAGTTGATTGTGCATAGTATTAGACGTAGATTTTTTTAGCAGCAAATGGCTTCGTAATTCAGGGCTGAATTTGTGGCAGTTTATATGCGTAACGGGCAATATTTATTTCTCTCATAAAAAGTGATTATATACCTAAGAAAACTGAATGTCTAGCTGAACATTTAGCCTTGAGGATGTGCCAAATAGTGGGTTATTTCTTTTAAGAAGATTGGCCCAAAGTGTTCGAGCTTCTGTGCTCCAACCCCTTTTATCTCTGCAAACTCTTCGGTGGTTTGGGGGAGAAAGGTAATCATTTCTTTAAGACTCGCGTCTGAAAAAATGACATAAGGAGGGACATTTCTCTCATCAGCTAATCGTTTTCGAAGTGCTCGGAGTTGTTGGAAAAGTTCTGGATCTGATGTGGTTGTTGGGTTATTTTGAGATTTTTTATCTTGTTTTGGAAGTCGTAGCGGTGGTTTCGTTAAGAGAACTTTTTCTTTTCCTTGCAGGACTGCTTTGCTTTTTGGTGTGAGATGGACGATGGCATATTGATCTTGCGTTTGCGTGAGATACCCAAGATGGATGAGTTCATACAGATACATCTTGATATCACTTGCGGGATGGTCCTTTATAATGCCATAAGTCGAAAGGCGATCATGACCGTACTGTAATACTTTTTCTGCTTGAGAACCAGTTAAGATATGGATCAAATGCGATGTGCCAAATCGTTCTTGTACACGGTAGACACAGGAAAGAATTTTTTGACTAACGACCGTGCCATCAAAGGTTTCTTTCGGAGAGAGACAGTTATCACAACTCCCACAGTTTGCTTGCGTTGTTTGTTCTGCAAAATATTGCAGGAGCAAATTATGCCGGCAGAGTTTGCTCTGCGCGTAGTCAAGGACACGATGTAATTGTGCTTTGGCAAGTTGTCTCTCTTCTTCCGTTTCTTTCTCCGCAATAAATCGTTCTTGAGAAAATTTATCCGCATAGCTATATAAAAAGAGACAGTCGCTTGGCAGGCCGTCTCTCCCGGCACGACCTGTTTCTTGATAATAATGCTCAAGACTTTGGGGAAGATTATAATGGATAACGAATCGTACGTTTGGCTTATCAATGCCCATCCCAAACGCAATTGTCGCGACAATGATATCAGTATTTTCTCTGAGGAATGCTTCTTGATTTCGTTTCCGAGTCGCATCGGGCAAACCTGCATGATAGGCAAGTGCTTTAATCTTTCGTTGATTCAGTTTTTCTGTCAATGACTCAACAGTTTTTCTCGAATTACAATAAATTATGCCCGCTTCTCCTGGATGACTTGTGACGTATTCAAGCACTTGCGAGAAGGGATTGTTTTTTTGGAGAATCCGATAGGTAAGATTGGGACGATTAAAACTTGCTTGATAGGTTTTTGCTGTTTCGATAGAGAGTGCCGAGATAATATCTTGCCGCACTCGTGGTGTTGCCGTCGCAGTGAGGGCTATCACCGAAGTCTTCGGAAAGTCTTCTCGGAGCAGTCGTAATTGTCGATATTCAGGACGAAAATCATGTCCCCATTGTGAGATACAATGCGCTTCATCAATAGCAAAGAAATTAATCGGGAGTTGTTTCAGTAGTTTCATAAAGTTATCTTGCACGAGTCGCTCAGGTGCGACGTAAAGAAGCGATAATTTATTTTGTTCGAGCAATTGAATAATTGCTTGCTGCTCACTACTCGTGAGTGAACTGTTGAGATAAGCCGCTTTAATCCCATTTTGATTAAGCGCATCGACCTGATCTTTCATCAACGAGATCAGCGGAGAGACGACAATAGTGACGCCTTTGAGAATGACACTAGGTAATTGATAACACAGCGATTTGCCTCCACCGGTTGGCATCAAAACAAACACATCTTTTTTATCCAAGACATCTTGGACAATTGCTTGCTGTAGTGGCCTGAATTGCGAGTAACCAAAATAGGTCTCTAATACGTTGAGAGTCTTTTCCATTGGGTGATGAATACTTATTATAACGAAGATCGTCGCTGATTGCTCATGATACAATTATCTGATGGAGAACAGGCATTATTCGCTTCGTGAAAAATTGCTCTTTGTGGTGCTTTGTCTCACCAGTATCGCAAGTCTTTTCTTTTTCTTCCATTTTAAATCACTTGCCTTCCCCGAATATAATATCAAATTTGCCATCAATCGAGAGGAAGCTGCAACAAAAGCCAAAACGTTTTTGGCAGATATGGGGATTGCACAAAATGGCTACCAAGAGGTTACGACATTTGCCATCGATGATGAAGCCAAAACATATCTGGAACGAAAAGCTGATGTTGCGCAAACTGCTCAGCTTGCGCAAAACGATATTGATCTGTGGCATTTCAATACACGGGTTTTTAAACCACTTGAGAAAGAAGAATATGCTGTTTCTTTTTTGCCCAATGGTCGATTAAGTGGCTTTAATCGCACTGTCGCGGAAAATAAAGCAGGTGCGTCGTTGGCGCAACAAGATGCACAATTAATCGCCGAACAATTCTTAGCAAAGAAGCTAAGTACCGATTTAGCAGTATGGACACTCATTGATCATGATGTGAGTGAGCGTCCCAACAGAACTGATTATCGATTTGTGTGGGAGAAAAAGCTTGTGGGCACTGATGTCGCGTATCGACAAGAAGTAAGTATTGTTGGTGATCAGGTTGGCTCGTATACCGAATTTCTGCAAGTGCCTGAATCGTGGACGCGGCAATATGCGCAAGAGCGATCCCAAAATGATTTGGCACAAACCGTTGATGAAGGACTGGCGTTTCTCTTGTTTGGTATCAGTGCTGTGCTCTTCTTTATTATCCGTTTTCGTGCGGGCAGTCTTCGTTTGCGTTTTGGTTCGTACGTCGCATTTGCAACGTTTGTTATTGTCATCCTGGCCGAATTAAATTCATTGCCGCTGGTACTCGCAAGTTATCCGACGACGGAAAGTTGGGAAGCGTTTCTTGGAGAAATAGGACTCAGTTTAGTGATGGAAGCATGCTTGCTGAGTCTGCTTAATTTTTTTGTGATTGTTGTTGGTGAATCATTTTATCGACAAGCATTCCCCAAACGCATTGCGCTTGAACAGCTTTTCCGCAGCGGATTATTTACCAAAGAAGTAACGACGAGTTTATTGGTTGGGAGTTTTGGCGGCATTATCTCTTTTGGTTATGTCGTCTTATTTTATATTGCTGGCAAAGGATTTGGATTCTGGTCTCCTGCAGAAATTAATTATAATGACACGTTCAGTACGATTATTCCGTGGATCTATCCTCTCTTTATTGGTTTTTCAGCAGCTGTTTTTGAAGAGGGAATATTTCGATTATTTGGTATTCCTTTCTTAATCAGGTATGTTAAAAAGCCCTGGATTGCTGTCGTGATTACTGCTTTTATTTGGGGATTTTTGCACAGTAATTATCCGCAGTCCCCATGGTTTGCTCGGGGAATTGAAGTCGGGATTGAAGGACTCTTCCTTGGGTTTATTTTCTTGCGATTTGGAATCCTTGCTTCAGTAGTTTCTCATTACACCTTTAACGCACTCGTCACGTCAGTAGCGCTTGTCTCTCTTAATGGTTTTCTGTCTTACAATGTTCTGATTGCCTTATTCGTGTCGTTCTTCCCCTTAGTGATTGCTTGTGTCTCAGTGATCCGTTCGATGATCAAAGGAGGGTTTGTTACCAAACAAGCAACGTGGACCAATGAACATCTTTCACGCGTTAAACAAAAAATGCCGTCGATAATAAAAGAATCAACGACCACTATAACGGTTTACAAAT
>Ga0075365_10000060_pt1 | contig 32892 bp, 32 predicted proteins | sample EndMetdeltDD1765_FD_71387 | JGI IMG/M metagenome (GOLD analysis project Ga0075365, IMG submission 71387) | Populus endosphere microbial communities from Tennessee, USA - Endosphere MetaG P. deltoides DD176-5 | ecosystem: Host-associated > Plants > Roots > Endosphere | place: USA: Tennessee... | reverse complement strand
TGGTACGAGGAAGCCGGCTGGATCGAGCCGAGCCCTGCCAATCTGGTGGAGCAGTTCGGCCTGGTCAGTGTCGAGGAGATCGACCAGCACATCCACGTCCAGACCTTCGCCACCAACACGCCCCACCAGGCCGAGTGGATCATTTCGATGGTCCGAGGGCTGAGTGTTCGGACGATGAACCTATATGTATCTCCGTACCACATCGTCCGCGCCTTCGGCACAGTCCTCGCGACCATGCTCAAGCTGGGGATGACGGCAGACGAGCTCATGATGAGTGCCGTTCCCGTTCGCGTTCCGCCCGCACGCAAGGTTCCGGTCACTGGTAACAGTGCCTGGGAGTCGGTGGCCGGTGAGGTGAAGCGGATCGAGACCTATCAGCCCAAGGGTGACGTCGCCTCGAACGAGCAGTTCAGGACGTACATCGACCACGTATGGGAACTCGCCTAGCAGTAGAAGTTCAACCCCCGGCAGGCCTCCGCGCCCTCCGGGGGCTTGTCATATCTGAGGGTTATTTAGATTGAAAACCGTCGGGATTTTGCGATTGCCAACGCCACGCGTCTGTGCAGGCGTCTTCGATGGTTTTTTCGGTATGCCACTGCAAGTTTTGGTTTGCCTTTGCTGGACTGGCATAGCAGGCCGCGATGTCGCCAGGGCGACGGTCGGTGATCTCATACGGCAGATCTTTGCCGCAGGCTTTTGAAAATGCGGCAATCAACTCGAGCACCGATGCTCCTTTGCCGGTGGCAAGGTTGTAGGCTTCGGCACCAGGCTTGGAGTGCTCTAGAGCTGCTACATGTCCTTTGGCAAGATCAACAACATGAATATAGTCGCGAACACCTGTCCCGTCTGGTGTGTCGTAATCGCCGCCAAATACCATAACTTTCTCCCGTTTTCCGACGGCAACTTGTGAAATGTACGGAAGGATGTTGGCGGGGATTCCGCCTGGATCTTCACCAATCAGACCGCTTTCGTGTGATCCGACTGGGTTGAAGTAGCGCAAGATTGTGATTTCCATACTTGGGTCTGCGATAGCAACATCTCGAAGGATTTGCTCGATCATGTATTTAGTCTGGCCATAGGGGTTAGTAAGGCCCACACCGATCTGACTTGTCTCGACAAGAGGAAGTTCGGCTGGATCACCGTAGACGGTTGCCGATGAACTGAAGATGAATTTTTTAACACCGAACTCCTGCATAAGTTCAAGAAGTGTCAGGCTGGAGTCGAGATTTGTGCGGTAGTACTTGAGCGGCTTTTCGACAGACTCGCCGACCGCTTTAAACCCGGCAAGGTGCATGACTGCGTCGATAGCGTGCTTTTCGAACACTTCGCGCATTGCTGTTTTATCGGCAACATTCATTTGGTAAAAAGGAACGGTTTTCCCTGTGATTTTTTCAACACGACGCAACGCCTCTTGTGTGCTGTTTGAGAGGTCGTCGACAACAATATTTTCGTAGCCTGCGTTGATAAGTTCGATAATTGTGTGGGTTCCAATGTAGCCTGCGCCACCGGTAACAAGTATATTCATGCGACTATCATACCATTATGCTGGGCTGGTATAATAGGAGTACATAGATTGACCGGAGGTATAGAATGAAGACAATTATTGTTAGCGGATTTTTTAACCCGCTTCATGGCGGACACCTGGACATGATCGAAGCGGCGGCTGAAATGGGCGATAAATTGGTTGTGATTGTGAATAACGATGTTCAACAGGTAATTAAGAAAGATAAGGTTATCTTGAACGAGCAAAACCGTATGCGCCTAATCAAAGGATTACGCGTCGTTGATGAGGCGGTTCTTTCGATTGATCAGGACCCCACGATCATTAAGACACTAGAGATGGTCGCAAAAGAACATGCGGGCGAGGAATTAGTGTTTGCGAATGGCGGCGACCGTGATTCGGAAAAAGCTGTTCCCGAAACTGACGTTTGCCGCGCAAATAATATTGAAATGGTATTTGGCGTTGGGGGCACAAACAAGGCCGACTCGTCGACGCGGATTAACCAGGCGCTTGGACATAAAAAATAGCCTATTGCGGATAAACAACATTCATAGCCTTGTATTGCTAAATGCTAATCTTTATACTGGATAGTATTAGCAAGGGGGTAGTATCACTACAAAAATAAACCGTTTTATGGAAATGGAGGGGTTGCGCGGTTTGGCAGCAATCTCGGTTGTTGCGTGGCACTATCTATTTGCATTCTACCCAGCGCTCACGACGGGAAATTTTGGCCTTCAGCATATGCGATTTGAAGATAATATTTATGGTACGCCACTTGCAATACTCTTTTCTGGGACATTTGCGGTGGCTATCTTTTTTGTTTTAAGCGGATTTGTTCTGACGATTGGTTTTTTTCAGACGAAACGTGCTGACATTATTAAAAAGCTGGCATCAAAACGTTATCTGCGTCTAATGCTGCCAGCCTTAGCTTCCATTTTGTTGGCACTTGCCTTTATGAAACTTGGTTGGGGGCGTATAAATGAAGCGGCGGTGATCACGTCGTCGGAATGGTTGGATCGCGCCTGGCATATCGAAGGTGATTTTGTTAGCGCATTCTTTCACGGCATCATAGGTATTTTTATTGACGGTAAGAGCGCGTATAACAACGTCCTGTGGACGATGTCCACGGAGTTTATCGGATCGTTTATAGTGTTTGGAGCCGCGTTACTTTTGGCTCGATACAGGTATCGCTGGGTGGGGTATCTTGTTTTAGGCGCACTCACGTTTAATACATGGTTCATGGCGTTTATTATCGGTATGGCTATTGCGGATGCGTATAGTTCGGGTGTTTTAGAAAAGCTCAAGAACCGCTACGTCGTAAGCGTTGCATTGGTTTTTGGCGTATTGCTTGGCAGTTACCCCCCGCGGTCGGATGGAACGGGATATCAGTTTATGAACTTGCATGCATACGGTCTTGATTCGTCGGTTATATACTTGACGCTAGGAGCCTCACTTCTTGTCCTGGCTGTTATTTTAAGCAAACGGGTGGCAAGCGCGTTCCAGAAACCATCGGTGAGTGTACTAGGAAAATATACTTTTTCATTATATTTAGTTCATCTGCCGGTGCTATATGTCGTCACTACGTCGTTGTTTGTAAGTATGGTTCCTGCGATGGGTTACAATAAAGCCGTACTTGTTGCCGTTGCGCTGACTGTACCTGTTTTGTGGGTTGTTACTAAGCTTTTTGAGAAGTATATTGATGCGCCGTCTATTGTATTTGCGAAGCGCTGCTCCGAGATATATGTAAACCGCAAACAGTTAAATATGAAGCAGCAGTTTGTTTTAATAAAAGAAGATCTGCAGTTTAAATGGGTGCTTTTTAAAGCAAGAGTAATAGCAGCTACCCGCCGTACAGAAGATTTGTCAGAATAGGAGTCCGTTATGCCGCGAAGAAAAATTTCAGAATACCGTTCAAAAGTCATAGTCAGTGAAGCCTTAGATATTCCTTATGTGGGATGGTCGGTAGGGCCAGACACTAAGAGTTTGGCATCGATCAAAGGATTTGACCGCTATGTCGTAAAAGTAGACCAAGCAGTAAAGGGCCGTTTCAAGAAAGGTCTGGTTCTGCTAGACATACAAAAGAAGGATCTGAAAGCGGCTATAAAACAACTGCAAGACAAGGGTTACGAGCACCTTATTATCGAGCCGCAAATGGCGCATGACCAGTCGCAGGAGCGATACTTGTCGATGCTGCGTGACCGTGAGGGTTTGAAGTGTTCTGTTAGTGCATCTGGTGGCGTGGACATCGAGGCGCATCCTGAAAGTATCGAAACGTTTGTTATTAACGAAAAAACTAAGTGGAATGTACTGAGCGAAAAATCTGGTCTGACCCGCGTACAACTTGAAACGATTGTGGCAACGTTTACGAAGAACTATTTTGCGTTTCTTGAGATCAACCCATATGTTATCGAGGGCGAGATACTTCATCTGCTAGACTGCGCCGTTGAAGTGGACGACGCGGCTGATTACTTTGTTAATACGTGGAGTGAGAAAGATTTCCGAACGGCGCGGACGAAGAGCTATCCAGAAGAGCAAGCCATCAGAGCGCTCGATGACAATTCGCCAGCGTCGTTTACGCTCGAAGTTATTAATCCCGACGGCGCGGTATTCCTGCTACTTTCAGGCGGTGGCGCGAGCGTTGTGATTGCCGACGAAGTCAATAACCATGGGCTGGGTGACCAGTTGGCCAATTACGGTGAATACAGCGGCAATCCAAATACCGAAGAGGCGTATCTTTACACGAAAGAGGTGTTGAGTGTGCTGGTAAAATCAAAAGCCGAGCGCAAAGTTCTGTTTATTGGCGGCGCGGTTGCGAACTTTACTGATATTGCGAACACGTTTGCTGGTGTGATTATGGCGATCGACGATTACGCGAAACAGTTAGCAAAGCAGGGGGTTAAAATTTACGTTCGGCGTGGAGGTCCGCGTCAAGAGATTGGCCTTGAGAAAATACGCTTGGCGCTTGCGAAGCACGGATTGCTTGGCGGTGTGTATGATCCGTCGACTTCGATCGCCGATGCGCTGGAGTCTGCACTGATGGAGGTACGATCATGATTAAAATTGCCGAGTTACGTAAATTGGATGCCAATGTCATTTGTCTTGGCTCGCATCCGGGAATTATCCAATCAATCCTAGACTACGACTTTTTGATCCGCAAAAAGCAACCAAGCGTTAAAGTGATCATTGCAAACGGCCGCAAGCAAGAGCGATATTTCTGGGGGGAGTCAGAAGTGATAATTCCGGTCGTAAGCGGCTTGGAAAAGTTGAGCGATGCGCAGCGCGAAGATTGCACGATGATTTTGAACGTCCAGTCAGCCCGGCGCGTTTTGTCATCGACAAAGCAAGTATTTGAGCTATTGCCGAACGTAAAGCTACTGACGATTTTTGCCGAGCAAACTCCGGAAGCGCATGCATTAGAGCTGCACGAGATGGCTAAAAAGCGCAACGTACTACTTGTTGGTCCATCGTCTGTCGGCGTTATCGCGCCGGGTCATTTTAAGCTCGGTGCAATTGGCGGCACGCAGCACCAACAGCTATCGAATGCGGGAATTTTTGACGAAGGTGAAAACGCGGTCGTATCAACTTCTGGTGGTATCGTTAATGAATTGATCCATACAGTAACGGGCGCGGGTTTGGGTGTTTCGTTCGCGCTGGCGCTCGGTGGTGACCGTTTTCCGCTTACGACACCAGCGCAGGCGATGCTTTTGGCGGAGGCGGATAAAAACACCAAGCGGATTGTGTACTTTGGTGAACTTGGCGGAACTGATGAATACGAAATTGCAGAGTTGATAAAGAGCAAAAAAATCACTAAAGAAGTGATCGCGTATGTTGCGGGTACGGTCGCTGACCTGTTTGAGACACCGCCGCAATTTGGCCATGCTAAAGCGATAGCACAAAGTTATGATGAGTCGGCGGGCGCAAAAAAGAAGACGCTGGGTGAAGCGGGCGTCATCGTATGTGAGCGTTTCTCTGATATCGCGCAGGTGCTGAGTGAGCGTCGCGCGGACGACTTTTCTCACACGAAAAATACTATTAATGTCCGACAAAAAAGCCTGATGGTCAGCCATATTTCTGGCGACAAAAACAAGGACGTTCATCTGCTTGGCCGTGATCTGTTAGAAACCGTCGAGAGCCAAAACATGGCGTCGCTCGTCATGTCGATGTTGTTGGGTGAGCAGGTGAAATCGAAGAAGCTGATAGACTTTACCGATTACGTCATGAAACTGCTCGTTGATCATGGCCCGTATGTTTCTGGCGCGGTGAATACTATCGTGGCTGCGCGTGCTGGCAAGGATTTGGTATCTAGTCTTGCGTCTGGTTTGTTGACGATTGGCCCGCGCTTTGGCGGCGCGATTAACGCGGCGGGCGAAGGCTGGATTATGGGCGTTGAGAAAGAAATGGACGCAAAAGAATTCGTCGAACTGTACGCTCGTGAACGCGGTGCGATTTCAGGAATCGGCCACAAAAAATACCGCATCGATTTGGCTGATCCACGTGTGAAGGCGCTGACGAAATTTGCTGGCAACGCGAATGGTGACCGTTATTTACAGTTTGCTCTTTCTGTCGAACGAGTGACAACAACGAAAAAGGGTAACCTTATTCTTAACGTCGACGGGGCAATTGCGGCAATTATGCTCGACATCCTGGAGTCGGAACTTGGCTACGACCAACAAAAGCTCAAAGAGCTAGCCGAGATCGAATTCTTTAACGCTATTTTTGTGCTAAGCCGGTCTGTCGGCTTTACGGCACATTATCTTGACCAGCGCCGCCATGACGAAGGCTTGCTCAGGCTTTCGCCGGATGAAATTCGCTACTTAGGCGATTGATATAAAGGAGATTGTGTATGTGTGGAATCGTAGGATATATCGGTAAACGTAATGCGCAAGATTTTCTGACAAGCGGGCTTCGGCGGCTGGAGTATCGTGGCTATGATTCGGCAGGAATCGCGACGGTCGATGGCGAAGGAGAAGCAACACTCCTGCGTGCAACTGGCAAAGTGGCGGAACTTGGAAAATTAGTTGCGGCGCATGAGAATACCGACGGGGTTGGTATTGGACACACCCGCTGGGCGACGCACGGCGAACCTTCCGAGGCAAATGCGCATCCGCATAAGGCTGGTGATATTTACTTGGTTCATAATGGTATCATTGAAAACTATAAAGAGCTTAAGGCGGAATTAAAGTCGCACGACTTTTTCAGTCAAACGGATACCGAAGTTTTAGCCGCGCTTATTAATTCGTTCTACGACAAGAAAACGTCACTTGTTGATGCGGTGACCCAGGCACTGCAGCTTGTGGTGGGAACATATGGGATCGCGGTGATTTCTGCGCGTCGGCCAGATGAAGTCGTGGTTGCGCGCAAGGGTAGCCCTCTGATTATCGGTGTTGGCGACGGCGAGACTCTCATTGCCAGTGACGCCTCGGCGCTTGTTGGCCATACATCGCAGGCTATTTATCTCAACGATGGCGAGATGGCGGTTTGCCATAAAGACGGCGTCGAACTGCAAGATCTTGCTTCGCAGCCGATCTCGGCACGCGTAGAAACGATTGAGGTGGACATGCAGGCGATTCAAAAACAGGGTTACGACCACTTCCTCCTAAAAGAAATCGTCGAGCAGCCGCAGACGCTCCGTTCGACCTTAAATGGCCGTGTGATCGCAGAAGAAACACGCGTTCAGTTGGGCGGGCTCAATCTTTCCGTGGATGAACTTCGCCAAATCGAACACGTGACGATTATTGGCTGTGGTACGGCATATTACGCAGGATTGCTGGCTTCGTATTATTTAGAGCAACTTGTTGATGGCCTAACGATCGATGTGGCGGTCGCGTCGGAATTTCGCTACCGTTCGTTCCATATGCCAAAAAACAGCGTGGCGCTCGTGGTGTCGCAGTCGGGTGAGACAGCGGATACGTTGGCGTGTTTGCGCGAGATAAAACGCCGCGGCGTAAAGACGCTCGGTATCATTAACGCTGTTGGATCGACAATCGCTCGCGAGGTTGATGGTGGCGTATACGTGCATGCCGGTCCTGAAATATCAGTAGCAAGCACGAAGGCATTTACGTCGCAGGTGGCAGCCATGACAATGTTTGGAGTGCAAGTGGCACAGGCTAAGGGAACGGGCGTGCAAGAGCTGGCCGAGTATGTCAGTGAACTTGCGGCGCTACCAGACGAGATTGAAAAAGTCGTTAAAAAACACCGCGCTGAAATGGAAAAGGTTGCTAAAAAATATGCCAAGTTTGATCATGCACTATTTTTGGGTCGCGATACGTTATTTCCGGTAGCACTGGAAGGCGCGCTGAAGCTAAAGGAAATCTCATACATCCAAGCAGAAGGCTACGCGACCGGCGAACTAAAACATGGTCCGATCGCGCTGATTGACGATAGGTTTTTTGAAGTGATGTTACTGGCAGAGGGCTGGCTGTTTGATAAATCGATCAGCGGTTTGTCCGAAGTCAACGCCCGCGGCGGCCATGTGCTGGCAATTACTAACAGTGATAAGGAAATTGATGCCGAGACGGTTATTCGCGTAAAGACGAGTCTTGACGTTTTGGCACCGATCGTCATGAATGTCGTGCAGCAACTATTTGCCTACTACGTGGCGATAGTACGCGGAAACGACGTGGACCAGCCAAGAAATTTAGCGAAGAGCGTTACTGTCGAATAGCAGCGTCGCTAACAACTTTACGAATCTTTGTAATGAATAACCCTTTGTCAAAACGTCGCGCTTTGCGGCGGAGGGTGGCAGGGAGGAAAGTGATCTTCTCGGCTTTTTGAATGGCACGTACGACATCGTCGACGGTTTGATGGCGAAAGAGGATCCCACTTTCTCCGTCTTGCACGATGTCGAGTGTACCGGCGCGGGCGAGGCCAATAACTGGCGCTCCAGCGGCAAGTGCTTCAACTTGCACAATCCCAAAGTCTTCTTCGGCAGTAAAAATGAATCCCTTTGCAGTGTTGAGCGCTTCGTTGACAGCGGCGTCGCTGGCGTTACCAAAGCGGTCGGTCATAAATTCGATGGTTGGACCTGCAACTTTTGTCAGTTGTTCGTGCGCCGGTCCGTTGCCAAATACCTTTAACGGCAAACCAAGTTTGGTGCAGGCAGCGACAGCAAGATCATACCGCTTGTAGGGAACCTGGCGGCCGAGTACGACGTAATGGTTGCCGCGTGTGCGGGCGGGTTCAAAACGATTAACGTCGGCTGGCGGATGGATAACGGTCGATGGCTTATTGTAATATTTTTTAATACGTTCCTGGACAACGGATGAGTTGGCAATAAAGACATCGACTTTTTGCGCAGCCTCGTAATCCAGCTTGCGTTGATGTGGCAAAAAGAGCGGGATGAGAAGCTTGACGATCCAGTTTAGTTTTCCAAACCCAGGATCTTTTTTGTACTCCTCGTAATGGCTCCAATAGTAGCGGGTTGGGGTGTGGCAGTAGCTAATATGTACTTGGCCTGGACGTGTTTTGCGGACGTGTTTTGATGTGATGATGCTACTGGAGAGAATGATGTCAAACTCGGAAAGATCGAGTTTTTTAAAGGCGTGTACCTGTAAAACCGGGAACCAGCGATGGTATTTGCGAATGGCGTGAGGGAGTTTTTGTAGCCATGTTGTGCGGACATCAATGTCTTTAAAACGCGGCATTTTCTCGGGCAAATACACCGACGTATAAATCGGTGCATCTGGAAATGCTTCGTGTAGCGCCAAGACAACCTCTTCGGCACCACCCATGTTAGTGAGCCAGTCGGCAACGATTGCAATTTTAGGTTGTTTCATTATTTTGCTCCGCGTTTACGAAAGACGACGGCTGCCGTTTTGAAAAGGATTTTTATGTCCAGCCAAAAGCTCCAGTTTTGCGCGTAAAACATCTCGAGCTCGATGCGTTCGTCAAATGACAAGTTGCTACGGCCGGAGACTTGCCACAGCCCGGTCATGCCAGATTTAACACTGTGAAGTAGCGCGGCACTGTGTTTGGAGAACTTTACTTCTTGTGGCAGGATTGGCCGTGGTCCTACCAAGCTAAGGTCGCCACGAAAGACGTTAAAAATTTGTGGCAGTTCGTCGAGTGAGGTAACGCGCAAGAATTGGCCAAACTTGGTGATGCGCGGGTCGTTTTCAACCTTACGGTTGGTTTCGTATTCGACTGCCAGGTCTTCGCGACCCATTGCGCGGAATTCCTCTGCTGCGTCTTTGCCGCCATATTTTGCGCTCATGCTGCGGAATTTTATAAGATTGACTGGCTCCGAGAATTTACTGAGCCGTTTGCTGATGTAAAAAATCGGGCCAGGGTTAAGGATTTTTTGCAGCGTAATCAAAACAAGGAATACGGGCGAGAGGATGACAATAATGACAAGCGACATAACGGCATCGAAGATTTGTTTTGCAATCGAGCCCCAGCCGATAAGCGGCGTTTGGCTGACAGAGATCATTGGATAGCCCAGAAAAACATCTACGGTATTTTTACCGGCATAGAACTCGGCCTCGCCTGGTATAAAACTGTAGCTAATGTGGCTGATCTGGGCGGCGCCCAAAATACGCTGGTTGCGCTCGGCTGAATCGTACAAATCGGTTTGGATGATTGTCGTAATGCGCAGGTCGTCGATGTGTTTTAAAGCAGTGTCAACAGAGGTAAAATGCTCAACGGCAAGTCCTGGCGGGATGACTTTTTTGGGCCCGGCGATGGCAACAATTTTGTAGCCGCTTTTATGGGTGGCGGAAAGACTTTCGGCAATGTCACGCGTAGCGGAGGAGTCGCCGATAACAAGCACGCGGCTGACGCCATGTCCCCACTGGAAAAGTAGGCTGCGGAGGATACGCAAAAACTCGCGTTCAAGCAAAATTAACAGGAATGATGCGCCAAAGGCATATACGGCGACCAAGCGGGCTGGGAAGAGGTGGCGCTGACTTACGTACTCCCAGCCGATGATAATCAGAATGCCAATAAATGCGCCGACGAGGATCTTGCCCCATTCGGCCAAGCGCCGGTTGTAGGTGCTGGACTGGTACAGGCCAAGTGCAGCGAAAATCATGATCCAGAACGGAATGATAGCCAGGAAGTTAAGGAAGTAATCGACGGCGTAGACCTGATCAAGTAAGGGGCGGTTATCGTACTGGACACGAAGGATGTAGGCAATTCCAAACGCAAGCAGCAGCACGAAAAAGTCGGCAATAATAAGGATGAGGCTATAGAACTTAGTATTCTTTGATGGCATCGGTGCTGCTATTATACCATTTTATTAGTACACTATAGGTAGTGAAAAACACACGTCTGGAAAAGATCTACGCAGCAATCCTCCTGGTAATTTTTGGCGGAATTGTGCTGCATGCACCGCTGAGCGTTGGCTTTGGGGTGTTATTTCCAGATTACAGTCTGTTGATAAAATCCTGGAAAGAGATTTTGATGGCATTGGCGCTAGTAATGGGGGTTGTCGCGGTAACTCGGCGCAAGATGTGGGGTGAGCTGCTTGGTGACACGATTATTCGCCTCATTGCTGTTTATGCGGCGCTCCATATCATCGTGGCTGCGCTGTTTTATCAGGGGGCGGCAGCGACGGCGGCCGGGCTGGCAATCGACCTGCGCTATGTGCTCTATTTCGCGCTCGTATATGTGTTGGTGCGACTGATGCCGCAGTATCGCCGCATTTTAGTGCAAATCGGAATTATCGGTGCGTTTATTATAGTGGGCTTTGCGACGCTGCAGTTCTTTTTGTCGGCGGATATTTTGTCGCATATCGGCTACGGTGCGAACACTATTCAGCCATACTTGACGGTGGATAAAAATCCAGACTTTGTGCGGGTGAATAGTACACTGCGCGGGCCAAACCCACTGGGCGCGTATGCGGGATTAGTGCTAGGGCTGCTTGCTGCGGCGTGGTTGCGCGGAAAGTTAGCCTTACGCGACAAGAAGATCGCGATTGGTGCGGGTGTACTGGCACTTTGTAGTCTGACGGCTTTATGGCTAAGCTACTCGCGTAGTGCGGGCGGTGCGGCGATAATTATCGTGGCAATCGCGGTGTTGACTACCGTTGGCCGCAAGCTTTCCCGGCTTGTCTGGATTGGCGGCGCAGTCGTAGCCTTTGCGCTTGTCGGCGGGCTGATATTGGCGCGGGATACGCCGTTTGTATCGAACGTTCTTTTGCACGAAAATCCGGATGGCGGCAGTGCGATCAGTTCTAACGACGCGCACGTTTCATCGCTCGAGATGGGTATTCAGCGTACGCTTTCGCAGCCACTTGGAGCGGGAGTTGGCAGTACGGGATCGGCTTCACTTCACGCTGATTCGACAGTCATAATCGAAAATCACTATTTGTTTGTGGCGCATGAAGTCGGTTGGACTGGACTGGCGTTATTTATGTGGATTTTTATCTGCATTCTGCAAAAACTTTGGATAAACAGGCGCGATTGGCTAAGCTTAGGTGTATTTGCCAGTGGTATCGGCTTTGCCTTGATCGGGCTATTGCAGCCTGTCTGGGCGGATGATACTGTATCTATCGTATGGTGGGGATTGGCTGCGATCGCAGTCGCAGCAGGAGAAAAGTATGACAGACGCACGACCAAGTAAAAAACAACGCGAACTATTGAACTTTATTGACGGATTTATCAAAGGCAATGGGTATGGTCCAAGTTACCGCGAGATTATGCGTGCACTCGAATACAAGTCGGTGTCGACTGTGGCGGTGCATGTAGATGGTTTGATCTCCAGAGGATTTTTGCGCAAGACGAACCATTCGGCACGTTCACTGGAAGTTGTGACGAGTGAGGTGCAGGTTAAAGCCAGCTCAAAACCGGACGTGCATATTGCGTGGTTGCAAAAAGAAATTGAATCACGAGAAGCGGCAGATACTGAACGGGCGAAAGAGGAAACGGCCGTTCTTGTACAGGCGCTTGCTATTTTGCAGCCGCGGTCGGATAGTTAGCACACCCTTGTCATGTCGCACGAATTGAGCCTTACTGACTCTAGACCCGATCATTTGCCGCGATTCTTGCGGGAGATCGAAGCATTAGCAGATGACATTGGCTTTATTAATGCTGTTCATGAAACGCTGCAACGCGACAATATTTCGGTTGGCGTCGAGGGTGATTTTGACCGCCTCAAGGAACACGATGAAGGCATTTTGTTTGTGGGTGATCATAAAAACCAGTGGGAATTCGTGGCGTTGATGGATATGTTGAGCCGCATGGGGCGTGACGACATGATTAATATTGCTAAGTTTTACGTGCAGCGACAAATTCACCAAACGCTTGGGGCGGCGGCGTCTCGGTTGGTATTGCCAGTGTATCCCAGGATTCTGGCGCGTGATCGCGGGGAGGTTTTTAATTCCGAGACGATCAACCGGTTTTTGTATCGGCGATTCTTGCTAGATAAGGAAGAGTCGGCAAAAGTGAATGAAACAGCAATCGTAACGTCGGCTGACTTTTTAGATGATGGCGGTGTAGTGAATATTTTTCCGTGCGGTAGTGTGGTGGACGCGCGAACGCATGCCTGGCACACTGGGGTTGGGCGGATTATTCGGCAGTTACCGGAGGAGGGTCGGGGCGATGTACTCGTGGCACCGTATGCTACCGAGGATATTTTCAAAGCACGGCTGGTCGGTGCAGTTGCACTGCGCGGACGTGGAATATTCGGCCGTCCACAATCTATGGACGTAGAAGTTGGCCCTCTTCATACGGCCGAAGAAATCGTTAGCTCGCTTCCGCGCAGCGATCGTGACGATCCAGTCGCATTGACAAATAAGCTCCGTCAGCAGTTTTTGGATCATTTTGACGCAAGGTAGTCATTTTACCTTGACCAAACGGATAGTTTACAGGTATAATACCCTTTGTATTCCGGCATAGCTCAGTGGTAGAGCGGATCGCTGTTAACGATTAGGTCGCTGGTTCGAGCCCAGCTGCCGGAGCCAAGAAAAGACACCCCATGCGGGTGTTTTTTCGTGCGCTAGTTTATAATTAAGATATGCAAAAAGTTACTTCTGGGCTAACTATATCACTTGATGGATTCGGGGCCGGCGTCAATCAAAGTTTTGAAAAACCATTTGGGGATAATTTTGATTCAGATTTGCTGGATCGTTGGATGTTCGCTGAGCCGGAAAAACACAAACACAAAAAAGAGATAGATGCCATTCTCGATGCCGGTGCGTTTATTATGGGCAGCAACATGTTCGGCCCTAAAGACAGGAGGGGCACGCCGGAATGGAAAGGCTGGTGGGGAGACAACCCTCCGTATCATGCGCCGGTTTTTGTTCTGTCCCACGAAGAGCGGGATCCAATAGAAATGGAAGGTGGAACAACATTTACTTTTGTCACTGATGGCATTGAATCGGCGCTTTCAAAAGCAAAAGAAGCTGCCGGGGATCGATATGTAAAGATCATGGGCGGAGCGAATACGATAAATCAGTATTTGGCAGCAGGGCTCATTGACGAGCTGTGGATCCATTTAGTCCCAGTAACTATCGGCGCGGGTTCACGACTTTTTGAAGGAGCGGAGGATCTTCGTCTCGAACCAATCGAAGTGAGTGGAACCAGCGTAGTTACACACATTCGATACAAAGTATTAAGATAATAGTTTGCTTCTCATTTCGTACACAATGCTGAGCCAAGCAAAATCACTTTCCGAAAGGAAGGTGTTTTTGTTTTATGCGATAATAAAGTCATGAAAGAAATGCAGTTCTCGGTTGAAATTAATGCTACCAAACAAAAGGTTTGGAATACACTATGGCAAGACAAAACGTTTCGGCAGTGGGCAGGTATCATCGACCCGGGGACGTATATGATTGGCGAACTAAAAGAGGGCAATGAAGTGCAGTTTATCTCTGGCAATGGGTATGGTGTTACGAGTCTTGTCAAAAAGCTGGTCGTCGGCGAGTCTTTACTTCTTCAGCATCGCGCAGACACTCAGGGTGGTGGCGAGCGAGAACGTGAAGAGCAGTGGACGGGCGGTGAGGAAAGTTATTCTTTAGTGGGGGATGATGATAGTACGGTGTTAACCGTTACGTTTGGTGTGCCGCCAGAGCTAGAGGAATATTTTAGGGAAAACTATCCGAAAGCGTTGGATAAAGTCAGAGAATTGGCCGAAGAAAAATGACAAGTATTCCAAATCCCCAGATCGATGATTTTATTGAAAAGTTACCGGGTTGGCAGAAAGATGTGTGCGTAAAAGTGCGGCGACTTATCCACGACGTTGAGCCGGATATAGAGGAGACGATAAAACGTGGAGATCGGCCGTACTTTGTTTTAAGCGGCAATGTCTGTGCGCTTCAGGCGACTAAAAATCATATCAACGTATTTATTTACGATCCGATTGCATCTGACCCGCACCATATTATTAACCAGGGACACGACAACAAAACTGCGCGAGCGATTCAAATTTATGAGGGTGATTTACTTAATGAAGATGCTTTTATGGATTTGATTCGCGCTATTGCGGACAATAACCGCGCAGGGGGTTGGAGAAAACTAACCAAGGCGTAACGAGCCGTTTAGTATGTTCTTCGCATTTTTTGGATGGGGTGTTAATCTTGTATTAAGATTTATCATGCCAAAGAAAAAGGAATTTATAAGCTTCGTACAAACAAAAGTGGCGCAAAACCCCGATTGGCGCACGTCGCAACCTGGATACCTGCCAAGCGCTCTCCCTAAAGAATACGCTTTGGATAGGACGGAAATACAGTGTTTGCTGGAAAGTCCTGAAGGATTTCGTACGCCAGATCCGCTTGCTCCTGCCCTTGTCGGCAGGCTTGCGTTAGAGAAGGCCTACGACAGAGGCGAGAGTATGTGCGCTAGCGCCTTGCAACAAGACCGATGGGAGATGCCGCCTATGCGTGCTGCGTGTCAATCTCTCATGGAAGCCGTTGGTGCAGAGGCGGTCTTTGCGGCGGTTCATATTACTCCGCTAGGTTCTTGGGGGCGGGTCAGCATGCGGATACTGGCTGGACGCTTGTGGGTCAACTGGCTGGTGAAAAGACGTGGCATCTTGAACCGCCAACGGCTGAGACATTAGATGATCTTCTTCACCCAAAGCGCGATGATTACCATAGGGGCGCGCATACTGCCGCACCATATGTAACGGCGCATCCTGGAGATGTCGTGCTTATTCCGTCGGGCTGGAGGCACGCGGCCATTTCTTCTGAGGGATCGGTACATGTGAGTTATGGTGGTTCGTACCCGGGGATGGAGCTTGGATCTATATATAGGCAAGAGTAGTAGTCAATAAAGTTGGTGTGTAGGGGGACGGCAGGCAGTCTCTAATTGCTGCCTGCCGTCCTGTTCGGTGCGTCATTCTCCAATCGTCGATGGGCAAAGGGGGCGCAGGCTTATCCAGTCATTCCGAGCAGGAACCGTCGACGGGTGCGGGACCTTTCTGCGAGTCGTGTGAGCCAGAGGCTGGGCCGCAGCGCCGTGCGCCAGAAGCCCTTGTCGCGCTTGCGTTCCTGTCCAGTGCCGTGCTCGTCGTCGAACTTCTTGTCGTGCTCCTCGACAGCCTGCGGGTCAAGCCAGTCGGAGCCGCTGTTGTCGGATCCGTTATCTTCGCGTGATCCCATGGGTTCTCTTTCAGTGGGAAGCGTCAGCCATTGACGAGTTGTTGCTCGTATACGGCTGTTGATTTGACAGTTCGGCAAGCCGCTGCATCAGCGTTTCTCGCAGCCACTGCCGATTTGCCGGGTCCTTCCATTTCGATGGGTTTCCGTACGTCAGCCGAACGCGCCGGAAGGGGCGCGGTAGGCCCTTGAGGTCGTCCATGACCCGATGACTTCCTTGAATGCCAACCGGGATGATGGGTGCACCAGTAGTAAGGGCGAGCCGAAATACCCCCGGATTCAAGCGGGACATTTGTCCCGGTTTGCCCAAGTGACCTTCAGGTGCGACGCCGACAAGTTCACCGTGGCGTAAAACCTCTTCTGCCTCCTTGAGGCCATTGCTCCCGAGTAGGGATTTTCTCTTGCGAGGCGGTTGTTCTGGACGACGGGAATTTGCCCTGTCCGGACAAGCCACCAGCCGACGAACGGCCACAGGAATGCCCGCCAGATGACAAGCAGTACGACAGGCCGGTGGGACAGCGCCCACACATACACGCCGTCGAGCGGCGAGTGGTGGTTGAACGCGATAATCGCAGGCCCTTCGCTGGGGACATGATGGAGTCTCGTCACAGTCACTGGAAATAGTCTCAACAGTGACCAGCGAATAGTACGATATGGATGATTTTTCAAAAAACCTCCTGCTGGAAGTGTTCTTTCGATGTGCTGGACGCACCGGACAGTCAGATACTAACAAAAGTCCTGTAGAAAGTTAAAACTCACACTAAGCGAAAATACAGTCGGCGGTCATATAGTAGCTCTCACTTTAATTGAAAGCCAAATACCTCTTATGGTATGATAAGTGCAAGTAAAACAGGGATTGGAGAAGAGACATGGATGGGGGACCGTTTCGTGCTGGGCGACCGGTAGAGAGAAGAGTTGCGAGTAGGCCAGAGCCTGTCCGTCGGGCGGAAGAGCAACCCGTAAGTGAGCCGCAAAAACCTGCTGCAGTGCATCATCGTGCACCGGCTTCGCAGCATGTTGAAAAAGAAGCAAAAAGCTGGAAGCGCTTCATTCTTCCTGTCATTATCACTATTATTCTTTTGGGCGCTGCCGGATGGTTTGCGTTTTCTAACATGCGTGGCGGCGGCATCGCTATTGACGGCAGTAAATACCAGGCGGTTTTCTTTACGAATGGCCAAGTTTACTTTGGTAAGTTAAAATCGGTCGACGACGAATACTTGAAGCTTACCGACATCTACTACCTGCAAACCAAGTCGGGCGAAAAGTCTGACTCTGAAAACCCACAGCAAACATCAAGCGATCAAGGCGATGTCCAGCTCATTAAACTCGGCGACGAGATCCATGGCCCTGAAGACGAAATGACGATCGTAAAAGACCAAGTACTCTTTTACGAAAACCTTAAGGCTGACGGCAAAGTAGCTCAGTCAATCGAAAAACACAAATCTTCCAAGTAGAATTACTGCAGTGATTCGGCGTAGTCCGCCCAAGCGGTATTGGCAATCTTTTTCTCTGACTTGATCATAATAAGTAAGTTCGCTTTTGCAAGGATGGCCGACTGCGGTCCTTTAGCGGACGTGCCAATGTATACGGCCGTGTCGCCAGCGTCAATTTTAGTCGTGGCATTGAATTTTTTCGCGAGCTCGGCAACCTGTGTATCCGTGTTGTTTTTAAATGACTCCGGAAGGGGTTGCTGACTAATGCTGACAGGCACGTCACCAATCGTGTCGGCGTAGGCAAAAACAGGATCTTTTTCAGGTGGACTAATGCGTTTCCAGCCACCTAGCTCGTTAATGGATTTTTTATTTGGCAACACAGTTTTATAGGTCGGCGTGGTGGCCACCTCTTTTGTCTCGGGGCGAAGGGCTTTTACAGCGAAAAAGCTGGTGCCTGCTACGACAATGATAGATGCTATGATCAACGTTTTTCTAGATAAAAGTATCCGTCGGGTTTGGGAAGACGGGCTATGTTTCTGTGTCTGATCTCCAGGGGTGGGCGAAGCAGACTGTTGTGCAGGAATGGCGGTTGGCGCGGGATGAGGGATGGGTCGAGAAATTACAGGAGCAGCACCTCGCGGCGAAATATCCTGCCCCGGCCGTCTGCTATGCCTGTTTGGTTTTTTGAATTCCATCGCGATAAATTCCTACTGCTCGAACTTCCTCGCTAACACCAAGTAGTAATAATTGCTGTTATTTTAGCATAACAGGGATAGACCGGTCAATTTTGACTTAGTTGTTGTTGAAGATGAAGTCAAGGTTGCTGACGTAGGCATTCGTGTCGTCCTGCGCAGTAAGATTGATTCTAAAGAGGATGCTATCGCCCGCCTCGAAGTTACAGTTTGATGGATCGCCGCTGCCGCTTGCCGTAGCTTTTTGCCAGGTGGTCTGGACGCCGCTAGAGACCGAGATGGCTGATCCGCAAGAGACGAGGCCCGATCCGCTGCTGTCGCGGTAAATTTGGTAGGTAACTTCCGAGTCGGCATGGTCGGTACGCCCCATAAGCGAAGTTGATCCGGCAACAAATTGTTTGAAGTTTTCTGGTAGTTGGTAGGTGACGAAGATACTACGGGTTTGCGCGGATGTCTCGGCGGACGTCCATTTGTAGAAGTTATAGGTTTCGTTGGTGTCACAAATCGTTGGCTGGGCGGAGCTGCCGTCGTTGATGTTAAGGGTGTCAGAACAGAGGTCAGAGGTAATTGTGCCGATGTCGTTGCCGTTCATGACCGCGTTGCTGTATTCAGGGCTAATCGTGACGAAGGTGTCAGGGCTTGAGCCACACGTACCCCAGCCTTCCGCTTCATAACATTGCACTTTGCCGAGGCTGGTATCGTAGTACATACTGCCAAGCAACGCTGACTGGACGGATGGTGCTGAACTAGCCTTATCAAGAGTGAGGAGGGTTGGTGTGCCGCTGCTTGATCCGTCTCCGACCTGTATGTTTGGCGCGCCGTCACCGTCGTCAGTATTAACCGAGAGTACGTCACTTCCGGATGAGTTTTGTATCTGGAAGGCGTCAGCGCTGTTGGTGGAGTTTTTGAAAGTTGCTTCACCGGTTGCACCCAGACTAAAGATAGGTGAGGTGCCGCCAAACAGATCCGTAGTTCCTTCGCTCGTATCGACGGTTGCGTACAGTGCTAGTTGTCCCGACCCTGAAATTTCGCTGGCAAACGTGCTTGGCAATGTTGAGATACCGAGCATGTGCACACGACTGCCCGTTCCAGGAGTGTAGCGGAGAGTGTCGTCACATTCGGTAGCGACACCAAGCCAGTAGGTGGTGCCGCTCGTAATCGTTACCGAGGAGGTAAGTGTCATGGTATTCCAGCCGGTCGTTGTCGCCGTTGGGGTAGAGCTCCCAAGGAGTGCACCGGCAGACGTGCCACTTCCATTGTCGGCGTAGATTCCGAGCTGGACGTTCGGACAAAATTCGGCGACGGCAGCAAGGTAGATGGACATGTTCACTATGTTGCCTGTTTCAGACGCGGTAACTTTTTGCGCTTGGATGTGCTGATAGTTATCGGTGTAGTCACTTGTTCCGGTGCTAGTGTCGCCAATGTCTGCCGTTGTTCCCCCGGCAATCGAACTGGCGATTTTGAATGCGCCATCGCTGGCGTCGATACCAACCGAGTATTTGCTCGAGCCATTTGCGGCAAGCTCGATACCCGTGTCACCGGTACCCTGCTGCGAGATACGGACAGGCAAGCTGGTGGTTGACGAGTTATTGACGGCAACATCAAGCGGGCGACTTGGCGTGGCGGTGCCAATACCAAGATTGCCGCCAATGTTGGCGTCACCAAGTTGGCTGAGCGTTCCGATCGAATCGATGTTGAAGTAGCTGTTACCACCGCTGTCTTGAACGTCGAGGGCTTTGCCGGTTTGTGATGAGCCCTGCTTGACGACAAGGTTTGCCGCGGTCTGGTTGGCGCGGCCTTCGATGTAAGCGGTGACGCTCGAGTCGCTTGCTGACTGCAGTGCAATGTTCGAGCCAGCCTGTAGGGTTGTGGTGTTGTGGATGAGCTCATTGACCGTTTTGCCGCCGACTTGCTCCGAGTTGATGGCGTTTGGCGCGGCAGTGATTCGCTTCATCGGGAGCATTTCGCCGTCAGCTTCACATGGCGCGGTGCCAAATGTCGTACAAGCCGAGGTGCTACCAGCAACGTTCATCGAAAGCCAAAGCGTGTCCTGATTCCAGTCGACGCTATTGCCAAAGGTGGTAATCGATCCAAGCTCAACAGAGAAGTAGCCGTTTTTCACCAAAACGCCACTCGTGCCGCCGTTGTTGATGTGGCTCTCTGTCCATTTCAAGGTTCCGCCAGGGTTGCCCACTGCGGTGCCTGCGCCACCCTGGTAGATCTTGAACTGGACGTTGTAGTGGCCATCGGCAACAACCGAACCAGAGGCGTTTAACAAGCGTCCCTGGAGGTTGATCGTTTTGCTCGTAGAAGCTACCGCATGCGACATGTGCGTAAAGAAAAACGTTGTCATTAACGCAACAAGCAATAAAGCAGTAGCTACGTATCGTAACAAACGAATAGGTCTAATACCAGAAAAAAGACGGCACCACATTCTTATGTTTTTTTGCTTCTACATCTGTTAGATGTGAATAAAATGTTTATTTCACTTCGATGTGTGGTGCCATCAAAAAGCTTGTGATAATTGTAGCATGAGCACGTTTTCGTGACAATAATTTCGTACTATATTGCGAATGCGTTTTACCAGGGTTGTGTGATGGGATTTGTCAGGACGCATTCAGGTTATGCTATAATGAGCTAAACGCATGGCGGGGGGCTGTGCATGGAGAATAAAAATCAGTGAGAATACCGCGCATCATTCTAGGCATGGCAACTGTCGTTATTGCGGCTTTTGTCGTTTTTTTGCCGGTGTCGGCGGTAACGTACGGCGGCGGCAGTGTCCAGGGGTACGAGGCGGAGACACCACTAGACACGGGCCGGATTGTACAGCTTTCTGGCAACGGATCGACCCGCGTTAAGATCGCCAGCCAAAAGAACCCGCAAAACATGTTTGGCGTGACGGTGGATCGCAACCAACTGTCGCTCACGCTGTCAAAAGAAGGCATGAAGAACGAGACGTTCGTTGCAGTATCAGGCACCTATAATGTTCTGGTCAGCACGCAAGCAGGGCCAATTGCCGCGGGTGATTACGTGACACTTTCTGCCGTTGACGGGGTTGCGATGAAGGCTGACACCGAAGTGAAAAAGGTGTTTGGCCGCGCCACCGATTCGTTTGACGGTGAAGGAGTAACGCTTGGGACGACGACCCTCAAAGATACTGAGGGTAAAGCTACCAAAACGGTCAAACTCGGTTCGGTGCCGGTAACGATCGACATTCGCGACAACCCCACGATGAAAAGCACCAAAGCTAACTTGCCCGACGTATTGCAACGGGCCGGACAAGCCATTGCTGAAAAGCCGGTCAGTCCGATCCGCATTTACCTAAGTATCGCGATTGCTGTGGTGTGTGTCATTGCCGTGCTGCTGATTTTGTACGCGGGTGTTCGGAATGGAGTCGTGTCGATTGGTCGTAATCCTATGTCGAAAAAATCGATTTTCCGGGCATTGATCGAAGTCATTTTAACGAGTGTAGTAATTTTAATTATCGGTGTGTTCGCAGTATATTTGTTGCTGAAATTATAGGCGAAGAGGTGGATGAATATGGGATTATTTCAAAGTAAACATTCGGATAAAAAGTCGCCCGCGCAGGAGGCTGCTGATGTGGTTGCGGAAGTTTTTGATGACCAATACCGCGAGGAGCTACGTGCGAGCGGCCGTGACTATTTAAAGAAAGTCATGGATGAAAATGCAGAGGCTATCAAGAAAGATCTTGATGCGACGGTTGCTGAAGTTGGCAGTGAACTAAAATCTTACATGACCAAGCGACTCGACGCGACGATCGATGACCTAAACACCGAGATTAATCGTCAGCTTAACGAACGGCTCGTCGAATACGACCGCGTGACAAAAGATGCGCAGGACCAGGCGGTGCAATCACTTAATCGTAATGCCGTGGCGCTACACGAAAAATACCAGCAACTTGGGCAGACCCTCCAGCAAACGATCGCTAGTCAGGAGGCTATGATGATCGGCGTGTTCGAGGAAAACAAAGCTCGGATGGCGCAAACCCAAGAGGCGCAGGACGAAGCGCTGGATGTGCTTGAGCACAATATTCAGTCGTCACAGGAGCGGTCCGAGCAACTTGGCGCGACGCTACAAAAATCCGTTGCCGACCAAGAGCAATTGCTCGCCAAGATATTTGAAGAAAACATGGAGCGGGTGAACGCGACAAAGGATGCGCAGACGAAGGCGCTTGATTCCCTCACCCGCAGCGCGCAGGCGCTTGAAGAGCAACACCAGCAAATGAGCGAGAAGTTGGCGAAGACTGTTGCCGATCAAGAGACGATGCTGGTGAATGTCTTTGAAGAAAATATGGCGCAGATTATCGAACATTACTTGCTGGGCGCGCTTGGTGATCAGTTCGATATGAAAGCGCAGCTGCCGCTCATTATTGGCCAGATGGAAGAAAACAAACAAACGATCGTGGATGACATGAAACTATGAACGAGCAAAAGATAAAAACCTATACCGATTTTGTCTTGCCACCGTCAGTGGTGACCCGTCGCGACGTGTCGCATTTGATTAGGGACGCTGAATGGGTCGACAACGAAATGACGACGGCGCAGGTTCGCGCAAAGGCAGGCTCGAACACGCCAACCGAGGCAGCTATATCGGGAACGTTCGCTGAATTTCTTGAACAAAATAAACTGACATTTGATGGCAGTAACGAGCGTAGCGCACTGATCAAACAGTTGCAGTTATTAAAGGAAAAGGTCCCGGTTATTCACATGACGTTTGCCGTAAAAGCCGACGCCGAAAGTCTGCAAAAACTCGTCGCTTGGGTGCGCGAATCTATCCATCCGCAGGCGGTGATCGAAGTGGGACTGCAGCCGGCGCTTGTTGCGGGAGTATATTTACGGACGCCAAACAAAGTGCACGATTTAAGTGTACGGGCACTGCTTGCCGGCCGGCATGAACCACTCGTCAAAGAACTGGAGGCGCTTCGTGGCAACTAAATTTGAAACGTTGGTAAACTCTGGCAATCCGGTGGGTGAAATTATCGGCATCGACTCGTTCATGGTGCAAATAAAAGGCTTGCAACCAACCAACGTGCATGCGACCGTGCGGTTTGAGGACGATACGCGTGGTTATGTCCACCAGGTTTTCGAAGACCATGTCGTGGTTATGAAACTCGATCCAAGCCCTCTTTCGGTGGGTATGGTCTGCGTCATTGAAGGACGCGACATCATGACGCCGGTTGGTAAGAATTTCATTGGCCGTGTTGTCAATGTGTTTGGCGAGCCGATCGACGGCAAGGGGCCGATCGAACCCGACCAAGAATGGGATGTCTTCCATAATGCGCCAGCACTTTTTGAACGCGAATTGCTCGATACGCCGGTTGAAACAGGCGTGACGATTCTCGACCTTGAATACTCATTGGCGCGTGGCCAGCGTATGGCAATGCTAGGTGACAGCAAAGTCGGCAAAACGGCACTTGCCGCGCAGGTCGCCATTAACCAAAAGAATACCGACATTACAGTGGTTTACGTACTAATTGCCAAGCGTCAACACGACGTGGCGGAGCTTGTCAGTAACCTGGAAAAAAACGACGCGCTGAAAAAAGCGATCGTTGTCGTGTCTAACTCGTTCGAGTCGCTGATTCTTACGTATTTAGTGCCATACGTTGGCGCCGCACACGGCGAATATTTTTGGCACAAATGCAACATGGATACGCTCATGATTTACGACGATCTGACGGCACACGCTCAGGCCTACCGTGAAATCTCATTGATTGCCGGTGTGTCTCCGGGTCGCGACTCGTATCCGGGTGACATGTTCTATACGCACTCCAGTCTTCTTGAACGTGGTGGCAAAACGGAGTCTAACCACGCCAGCCAAACACTTATCCCGATCGTCTATGCGCCAGGTGGCGACATTACGGCATATCTACCGACCAACATTATGTCAATTACGGACGGTCAGTGGATTTTGGATGGCCAAATTTTCAAAGACACGATGCGCCCGGCCGTAAGTACGGCACTTTCTGTGACGCGTGTTGGTGGTGTCGGTCAGAACAAGCGACAGAAGGGGCTTGCTGACAAACTAAACCTTACGCTCGCCGGCTATCGAACAGCCGAAGAATACGCGCACTTTGGTACCGAACTGAGTCCGCAGGCGCAAGCTGATTACGATAAGGGTAAGGTGCTTTTTAAGCTGATGAATCAGGGGATTGGTGAAATTTATAGCTTTGCCGAGCAGCAATTTTTGATGAGTATCGTACTAGGAAGCAGTCCGGAAGAGATTATCGATGTCGACGCCTTAAAGGCAAAGGTCCATGACTACGCGCCAAAACTGCAAGAAGACAAAGACGGCACGGGTAACTTTGATGAACTGGCTGCAGCACTAAAAGCTGAAGTCATGACCATTGACGAAGTGAAAAAAGCAGCCATCGACAAGGCGGCAAAAATCGAAGCAGAAAAGGCCCGTCAAGCCGAAGAGGCCGCAAGGGCGACGGAACAAGAGAATGCCGCAGTCCAAGCAGCAACCGACACTAAGGAGAAAAAGTAGTGCGTCGTCCACTTGAAATCAAGGCGGAGGAAGCATCGGTTCGCTCGGTAGTGAGCTTGACGTCGGCACTGGAAACGCTCAGCAGTATGCAGATTGCCAAGACCAAAAACAAGGTGCTTATCAGTAATCAGTTTTTTGACGAAGTGTGGAATATCTATAAGCAAATCCGCGTTGATGTGTTCTTTAATTTTGGTCGTACGATTGACGAAAAACCAATCGACAAAGAACTGCTCATCCTCATTACAGCAAAGGGCGGTCTGAGCGGCGACATCGATCAGCGACTTATTCGAAAAGTCGTCGAACATTACGACGAAGCAAAGAACGACGTGTTGGTAATCGGGCATCACGGTGCGCTCAAACTCAAGCAATCCCATATTGATCATACGTATTATTTTGACTTACCCGAACATGATTACGTCAACGTTGATCCACTTATGGACATTATTAAAAAGTACACGAAAAGCCGTATTTTTTACCAAAATTATATCTCGTTGTCACAGCAGGAAATCAAAGATGTCGACCTGAGTGAAGTTGTCTCAAGCAAAGGTCGTGTAGCTGACATGGCGACAGTAACCGAAGATTTAGTGACGGAAAAAACCTATATTTTTGAACCAAGTTCATATGCTGTCGCGGCGTATTTGGAAAACTCCATCCTTCGCCTTACAATCTCGCAGTTTATTTACGACAGCCGTTTGGCGCAGGTAGCCAGCCGCTTCAAGGCGATGTCGGCGGCAAAGGAGCGTTCAATCGATAACGCCACGACGCTGCATACTGAATACAACCGCGCAAAACGAAGCCAAGTCGACACGCGTCTGAAAGAATCGCTAGCGGGCCTAAAGAAAATTCGTGCGGGAGGGGCGGAATAATGAAAGAGCAAACGGTGTATAAAAAAGGTGTTGTCCGTACGTTGAAGGGCCTGGTGATCAAGGTCCAGTTTGACGAGGGTATGCCCGACCTAAACGAAATGCTCTACGTTGATAACGAGAAAAAATCGCCGCTTTTGGTGAGTAGCCTGGCGCACGGCGACATGGCAGTCTGCCTGAATATTGGCGGTGATTACAGCATTCAAAAAGGCGACCAAGTGACGCGTAGTGGCCGTAGCCTGGAAATTCCGGTAGGCGAAGAAATGATTGGCCGTGTGTGGGACGCCATGGCCCGTCCGATTGACGGCAAACCGCAATTGGATGACGCGGTGCTTGAAAAGATGATCAAACGTCCGATCTTCTCGCCGTCATTTCAGGAAACCAGTCTTGAAAACCGTCCAGACGACGTACTGGAAACTGGTCTTAAAGTCCTCGATTTCTTTACGCCGTTCGTCAAAGGCCGCAAGATCGGTATTGTCGGTGGTGCTGGTGTGGGCAAGACGGTCCTTACGATGGAAATCATCAACAACGTGGCCGAAGGTTCGGGCGCAATCAGTATGTTCGCCGGTATTGGTGAGCGTATTCGTGAGGGTCACGAGCTGTATAAAACCTTGGGTGACAACGACCTGCTAAAGACGACCGCCATGTTCTTTGGTCAGATGAACGAAAACCCAGTGCAGCGTAGTCTGATCGGTTTGGCTGCCATCACGCTTGCCGAGTACTTTCGCGATGACCAAAAAAAGGACGTGCTGCTGTTTGCGGACAATATGTACCGCTACATCCAGGCAAAGAACGAAGTCTCGACCATCATCGATCAAACCCCGGCCGAGGGTGGCTATCAGCCAACCGTGTTTAGTGACGTTAAAACGTTCCAAGATCGCCTAGCTAGTAATGCGAACGGGTCGATTACTGCACTTCAGACCATTTACGTTCCGGCCGACGACCTTTCCGACCCTGCAGTGCAAATGATCCAGCACGAGCTTGACAGTACGATCGTGCTATCACGTGCCGTGGCAGCGCAAGGTATCCGCCCGGCGGTCGACATTTTGGCATCCAAATCAAGCCTGCTGACGCCGGAAGTCGTGGGCGAGCGACATTACGATTTAGCGACGCGCGCGACGGCTATTTTGCAAAAGTATGAATCACTCAAGGGCATCATCGCCATTATTGGTGAATCCGAACTCTCGGCCGAAGACCGTGATGACTACAACAAGGCAAAACAGCTGATCGAATTTTTCAAACAACGTTTTAACGTGATGGAAAAAGTGACCGGTGTGCCGGGTGAACACATGACTCGTAACCAAACGCTTGATGGTGTCGAGGAAATCATTGGCAAAAGTGAAACGATGAGCGCAAAAGTGGGCGAATATGCCGAGAAAAACCCCGTTACGGCTGCGGCCAACGAGGAGTCGGCGGAAGATCGATTTAGGAAATCTCAACAAGGTAAATAATGGCAGACGAATCACCTCAACCTGACGTACCCGAACCCGAGCAGGCCGAAGTAAAAACAAACGGCAAGCCGTTTATGGCTGTCAAAGTGTATGCGCCGTTCAAAGTATATTACGAAGGGGACGCATACAGTATTAGCGCCGTTAATGATATCGGCCCGTTTGATATTTTGCCGCGCCACCACAACTTTTTGTGTATGCTCGTGCCATGCACGCTTTCGATCGAAACACCCAAAGGCCAGCAGACGGTCAAGATCCACCGTGCGCTAATGCATGTCAAAGCCGACCGCGTTGCTGTATTTGTTGACGTTTAATTTTCCCGATCAATTCGTTACAAAATAGTCGAACGCAAAGTCTTGGTTGGTTGGGGCTGCGCTAGCCGTACAGATACTAAAGCCGCTGTTGTCGCGGTCGACGTAGTATTGCATTTTTCCGGCACCTGAACCTACCGGGCTGATTATAACGTGCGGTTTGTTGCTAAATGGTTGATTAAAGGCAATTCGGACAAAACAGCCGGGAGTCGTACCACTGCCAGTGCCAATGTTTACCGTTCCAGATGTATCCGATCCGTTGATGGATGTCGATCCGCCACGGCCAAGGACGCCGGCATTCATAGTGCGGCTTGGCGTTGGGCCGGTAAAGCTAATGTGGTTTGGAACCTGTAACGTAGCGTTGCCGCTGAGGACAAGTTTCGTGACGGTGAGCTGCGAAGCTTTTACTGCACCACTAAACGACGCCGACCCCGAAACGTTAAGGTCACTTACCGTCGTGCTGCCCTGGATTGCGGTGTCGCCTTTTACCTGCAGTTTGCTGATCTGTGTGTCGTTGAGGTTTGTGTCGTCCGAGATCGTGAGGCTTGGTCCTTGGATTTTGCCGCCGGTCTGGAAGTTACCCGCCACGTTCAGATTGCCACGCATGAGGGTTTGTCCGGTAATGATAGCGTTGCCCTGGATAGTGAGTGTTTGCGATCCACCGCCAACGGACGCGTCGGTATTCGCGAGTTGTTTTAATGCGTCCTCGCTGAGATTCTGCGACTCGACGTCTGGCGTGGTCGGAGCTTTCTGGCTGTTAAAATAACTGACCGCCGATACGATTCCGGCGATAACGATCAGCAACAGGAAAATCAAAAAATACAGATTAACTTTGCGGAAGAATTTCTTTAACGGCGAGATCTTTTTTTCGGGAACCTCGTCCTCGTGTTTGAAAGTCTCTGAGGCTACCTTTTCTTCCTCTAGATCGTCTGGCGTACGACTGAGCGCATCCGCAGGCGCCTGCGCCGGATTTTCGGTATGCGAGGAGTCGCTGTTTTCAGATGGAGTTTTGTCGTCTTCGGGTTTCATGCTGTTTTTTTGATTATGCTTACGTACAGCATACTATATAACCCGGCTTGTTGCTAGTTGAGTTTTTACTGGTGATGCGCGATAATGCGTATAAAGCTTATGCGAAAAAGAGGACTGTGGCAATGCGCGAAATTTATGCTGCTCGCGGTGGCAATTATTGGTGGTGGCGCGGGTACGGCCTACGCTACGACCTCCAACTCTAGCAATTACCAAGCGACTCAGTTGGAGCTTGGTGCGAGCGCACCGCTAAGCGGCTGTTCGGAACAATTTTGCGCCCAGGCGTCCATCGGCAATATGACAACGGGCAAAGCAACCAATGGTACGACCACTGCGCACTTTGGGAGTGTTACCAAGGGCGAGCCACTGCTTGAGGTAATCGTGGACGAAGGCGAATCCAACCTTGGCGTACTGACGACCGAACGGACGGCGACTAAAATCACTACGGTACAAGTTCGCAGTTATTTGAGTGATGGCTACGTGCTGCAAATCGTGGGTGATCCGCCAAAATACAAAGATCATACGCTGAGCACCCCATCGTCCCCAACTGCATCAGACCCTGGCACCGAGCAGTTTGGTATTAACGCCACTGCAAACACGACACCTGAGGTGGGAGCGGATCCCGTGCAAGTTCCGTCAAGCGAGATGAGTTTTGGAGCCGTAGAGGATAACTACAAGGGCGCTAACTTGTTCAAGTATGCAAGCGGCGACGTCGTTGCGCGCAGCGAAACCGAATCAGGACGGACTGATTACACTATCAGCATGATCGTCAACGTTTCAAACTCCACGCCGGCCGGGCATTTCTCTGGCGACTTTTCAGCCGTGGTTATTCCGTCTTTTTAATTACTGCAAAACTTTTTTAGCTAGAATAATTGCTTTGTCGACGGTATTTGCCTGGGGCGCGGCGCCGGTGCCATAACTAAGAATGATCCACTTTTTATCGTCGATGACGTTTAGTTGGCCAAGCTCTTGGTTAAAATACGCGTCGTCTCCTAGGTCTTTAACGGCCTCGACGTTTTGGCTGGGTTTACCAGCAGCGAATTCTTGTTTGTTTTGTATGACACCTTCGTTGTTGATGCCCGAGCGTACAATGACTGCCGCAACTATAGCACTGTTCATGTCCGGGTTGCCATCAGTATATCCGCACTTGCTGACTGCGGTGTCGTCAGATATGACCGGACTTTGCGTGGTGGTGGTCAGTAGTTTTTCACCAAGCAGCTCTTTTGCTTCGGCAAAGTTAAACAGGTCGCAGGCTTTAGCTGGCTGGTAGACGACATTCGGGGTCGTTGCGCGCACATACAAGGTAATTGCTCCTGTAATGATGATGGCGACGGCAACAATGGATGCCCCGGTGATGAACTCTATTTTATGGTTGGCGATGTAAGCTTTAGCTGTGGCAAGATATTGTTTCATAATTGCCTAATAGTATAGCAGCTGTGCATAGATGTCCTAAGAATTATGTCAGCTAGTTGTAAATTTAAAGGTTTTCTGTTGTAGCAACCCTAGTTTATATGCCAAAACTGATAAAATCGTTAAAAAGTGTAAAATGTTGTGGATAACTCATTGCGCAGTCTGTAACGCTTATGATAAAATGCGCGTGTACCCCCTTAAAAAGGGATTAAATATAAAACAAAAAGGAGATATACAAAAATGTATACACTCAAGTCAATTGTTCGGCGTGGGACGCCGTTGGTTGCTGTATTTGCCATGGTGGCAGCAACTGTCGTCCCGTCGGCAGCGGTGTTCGCCGATGAGCTGAACCCGTTAACTGAGCGTTCGTTGATGCTGTCCAGCTCTGCACCTGGATTCGTGGATACAGACGGCTCGGGTAATTCAACTGCGGCGCCAAATGCTATTGGAGAGAACTATGCACCAGCGGGTTCTGGTCCGAACGGTAAGAAGACTGGTGAAACTTTTAGTTTCAAAGTAAGTAGTAACGCGACAATTAAAGCGTTTGACCTACAGTACTGTACGGGTGCTGCAGGTAATTGTCAGGCTCCTGGAAATAACCAGGGAGACGCTCGCGATAGCCTTCCATCGGCTCGTGAAGCTAACTCTGCTGCTTGGCCAAATAATCGAAGTGACCTTGAAATTCTCGATGGGTTTGTTCAGGCAACTCCGGGTGCAGATCCAACTGCTGGAGAGTTTCAGGTGTATGTTAATGGTGCGGCCTCTGATGAGACTTGGACTATCGATGCCTCCAATAAGGAAGATACCTTGCACTCTGGCAACCTAACAGGCAAGAATAACTACATCACGCTTAAAAGCACGACAGGTGAGGCGCTTGCCAACCTTAATCCTGTAAAGATTGTCTTTGTGCCATCAGAGACAGTGTATATCACTAACCCTGGTGCTGGTTCGTTCTTTGTAAAGATGAACACATACAACAGTGATACTACGTTAGACGGAACGACGAAAGTTGATGGTGGTGTGACAGTTGCCAACGTCATGACCGATTCAATCCACATTACCACTAAGGTTCTGGAAACGATGGCATTTTCTGTTGGTGTACGTAACCGTGACACCGTAACAGTCGATTGCTTGCCTGTAAGTGTGACTACAGGTTGTGAAGGTGAAGATTCTGTTCACGGTACTTGTGACCCAATTCAAAATATCAACAACAACCGTTTAAACCTCGGTAACCCAGACGCTGAGTATTCTTTGGAAACGACTAAGGCGTGGGATGTAAACTCTTACTGGCGTCTATCATCCAACTCATCTGGTGGTGCCTCAGTCTACTACTCGGGTAACACACTTGCCAACACCGTTGGAGATGAAATATCAGAGGTACCTTCAGAAACGGTCAGTACGCCAGGTACCGAACAATTCGGACTCGGCTTCGTGGCGCCAGAAGAAGGTTCTGCTGAATACACAGGCCAATTCGGTACTGGAAATATAGGCAGCGCCCCACTCAAAACGCTTGTAGGTCAAACCGATCCTGGTGACTTTCCAGCAGGTCAAACAGCAAGTGCCGCTTACGATGAAGCAGAGGGCACGATCTATGATGACAGTGGTCTCAGCGTCCAACCTGGTACAGCTAAGTTCAAGTTCCTCAAATCAAGTTTGGAAACTCCAGAGCTAATCGCACAGCAAAACTCGGACGTTATCAGTTGTGCAACTGCAAAGATGCGTTATGTAGGTAACATCGCTGCAGACACCCCAGCTGGTGTTTACACAACCAAGATTAACTATCTTGCTGCTCCTCAGTATTAAATCTTGTAACTGAAAGCATAAAAACTAGCCCACCAAACGGGCTAGTTTTTATTTGCTACGTATTATCTTCATTCTCTAGTACAATACAGGTATGCACCATTTGTTGGTAAGGTTTCATGCGTTCACCTCTACGTGGCGTCACTTGTGGTCTGAAGAGTTGCTGGCCTTGTTTTTGGTGGTGTTTGTCTTTGTGACACCGGTATCGGCTGCAATGCGTTTTCAGGAGCGTGGACTATATATGAAAAGTAGTGTTCCCGGGGCGACTACATCATACACAGTATCGTTTCGTTACATGAGCCCACAAGCGGTTGGGTCGGTAGATATGTTGTTTTGTCTTGATCCGATTCCGTACCATCCGTGTGTGACACCTCCTGGGTTGGATGTATCAGATGTGGGCCTTGATGATCAGGCAGGAGAGATTGGGTTTTCGATTTTATCTAAAACCACCAATCGCATTGTTCTTTCGCGTCCAGCCAGTATGATAACAGGCGCTCCTTCTTCGTATACATTTGATAATATCGTCAACCCGACCGATACAAGTCAGGCGTTTTCGATTCGCCTTAAAAGTCACGCATCGACAAATGCAAGTGGCCCACAGATAGACTTTGGCTCCGTCAGGGGTCAGGTAACTAACGGCGTGGTGATTGAAACACAGGTGCCGCCAATGCTGATCTTTTGTGCCGCTGAAGAGGTGGTTGAAAGCTGTGTAAACACGAATGAAAATTATTACACAGATATGGGTGAGTTGAGTGCGAAATCTACCCTAACCGCCCAATCGCAAATGGCTGTCGGTACGAATGCTAGTGGCGGTTTTGCGATCACAGCAAACGGCATTCCTCCGAGTGCGGGAACGAATGTAATCGATGCTTTGAATACGCCTACAAAAAGCATCCAAGGTAATAACCAGTTTGGTATTAATCTGGTAGAGAATAGGACCCCGTATGTAGGCGGTAATCCGGAGGGTGATTGGGCGAATGCTATTCCGTCGCCGGAATATAGCATTCCGGACAAGTATAAATATACTTCGGGTGATGTAGTGGCGTATTCGCCAAACGTCAGCTTGATGAAAAAATTCACCGTTAGCTATGTTGTAAATTCGCGCGAGGATCTGAGGCCTGGTGTATATACTACAACGATCAACTACGTAGCCAGCGGTCGCTTTTAGTGGTACAATACTGCTTATACTTAAGGTAAAGTAAAAAACGTGAGGGAAAATAGATAATGAAACGCTTAAAAAGCTTAGTTTTGGCGGTATTTGCACTTGTAATCACCGCTGCATATGCTGTGCCGGCGCAATCGGCTTCTGCTGTATCATCAGCAGCACTAAGTATTACGCCAAAGAAGAATTATACTATTGAATCCGGC
>Ga0075365_10000059_pt1 | contig 33593 bp, 46 predicted proteins | sample EndMetdeltDD1765_FD_71387 | JGI IMG/M metagenome (GOLD analysis project Ga0075365, IMG submission 71387) | Populus endosphere microbial communities from Tennessee, USA - Endosphere MetaG P. deltoides DD176-5 | ecosystem: Host-associated > Plants > Roots > Endosphere | place: USA: Tennessee... | reverse complement strand
AGAAGAGCCGAAAAGTACTGAGTACGGTTCCAGTCCAACAGGGCGAAAAAAAATGAGCGACCCGAAGGCCGCCCCGCAATTGAACAAAGGAACCTTAGCATGAAAAAGACGACCAACACAAACAGCGTGTGGGACCAGTCTCAACCGACAATCGAGTTTATCGCGAAGCACCCTGCTCCTGATGTAGACGAGTGGCGCAAGCTGACATCGCGCATGGTTGACGCTGCGACAGAATTTGGCTGGACGAAAGCCGAAGTGTCCCGCCGCACCGACGTACCTGACGGCACGTTGTCGCCGTGGTTTGGCGGCAAATATCTCGGCGTCCTGTCGAACATCAACCAGAAGGTTGCCAACTGGCTCGATGCGCTCGACGCGAGCCAGAACATGGCGGCCACGATGCCGGTGTCGCCCCCATTCCAGCGCACGGCGGTGGGGATGGACGTTTACAACGCCTTGCTGTTTGCCCAGGTGACATCGGGTTTCATCCGCGTCACGCTGCCCGCAGGCTCCGGTAAAACCACCGCTGCAAAGCACTTCCTGAACACGCGGCCGCACGTCTTCATGGCGACACTTAGCCCGAGCACCAAAACCGTTCACGGCATGCTCGTTGAACTTTGCGCGGCACTGGAAGTGCATGAGCATAACCCCGCGCGGTTCGTCCGCTCGATCGGCGCCAAGCTGAAACGTGTCGGTGAAGGCTCGCTGTTGATCATCGACGAGGCGCAGAACGCCGTACCGGAAGCCATCAACCAGTTGCGCCACTTCGTCGATAACGACCAGTGCGGTGTTGCCCTGCTCGGCAATGAGGATACCGCCACGGCCTTCATAAAGGACGTCGGGCGTTCAGTCGCAAGCCGCGCGCAGGTGCTTTCCCGGTTTGACCGACAGGTCAGGACGGCGCGCAACCCGGCTGCGGACGCTGCAATCCTCATCAAGGCGTGGGGCGTTGAGGACGGCACCGATTGCGCCACCTTCCTGAAAGGCATTGCCAGCAAGCCCGGCGCGCTGCGCCAGATCGATCGCACCATGAAAGCCGCCTCCATGCTTGCCATCGGAGATGGCGAGGAAGGTGTGCGTCTGGAGCATCTTCAGGCCGCCTGGAAGAACCGCGACATGGGAGACAGCCTATGACATCGGCGGCTCCCTCCCTGAAAACTCATCTGGAGTATCTCGCCAGCATCTTCGCGGAAGCCAGAAAGATGAAGGCGGACGAAAAGCTGGAGCTGGATGCACAGTCCGCCCAAACCGTCCTGAAAACCCTTCGCGCCCTGTCACAGCAGGCCGGCCACCTTGAGCTGGAGCTTTCCATTCTTCGCGACAGCGAGGCCGGGAAGCTGCTCGCCAAGACGGCGGAGCAGCTCGCGACAGGCGAACTTACAGGCCTTCTGAAAAAGGCCGAAGGCAACATCATCCGCCCGAACTTTGGAGGAAAGAAGAATGACGGCGAAGCCTGAATGCGTTTCCGATCTCTTGCGTGAGCTTTATCGAGGCCTCAATGCGGAGCTGGCCGAGAAGGGCCACATTCATCTCGACCGCGCCATGTCGTCGAGGCTGGTGATGAGCGTTGGCAAGATTGCCGATCATGCTCGCAATCTCGAAAACGCCTGGTCGTGCGCGGAGTGGAACCGCCGCGCCTTCGAGGATCGCCTGAAGCTGATTTCCAGCATGAACGCGATCACGGCCGAGGTTCTTCAGCTGATGCGGCCCGACACCGAGGACGGCGGCAACGTCGTCCAGTTCCGCCCCAAACCCTCCAATGCCCCTGCACCTTCCGCGCCGTCTGGTGGCGACGCGGCCTGATCCCCTTTCACATTAAATTATGAGGTTAAACCCATGGAAGCTGTAATTCTGGAAGAAAAGGCCGCAGCCGGCATCACCATCGTGAACGGCAAGCAATATGTCACCAACGCAGACGGCGGCCTGACGCCGCTCGCCCTGGTGAAGGCCGCAGACTTTCTTGAGGACCAGATGGTCCGCAAGATTATCGCGTTCGCCAAGCCGCTTTCCGCCGAGCTGGCCCGGTTTAAGAAGCACACCCGCGCCGATATTGCCGAGTTCGATCGCAATCTTGAAGCCCAGTATAGCCTCGTCAAACGTGGCCGCGCCGGAGCCGGTAACCAGAAATACCGCACCATCGACGGGCTGATGTCCGTCGAGACCCGCGTGAACAAGTTGATCGAGTTCGGGCCGCAGCTACAGGTCGCGAAAGGTCTGATCGACGAATGCCTGAACGAATGGACGGAAGACGGGCGCGCTGAAATCCGTGGCCTCGTCACTCGTGCCTTCAATGTCGATCAGGCTGGCAAGATCAGCAAGGACGCCGTGTTCGAACTGTTCAAGATCGAAAGCGATGATCCGCGCTGGATCAATGCGATGGAAGCGATCAACGCGGCCGTGCGGGTAATCGGCTCAAAAGAGTACCTGCATTTCAGCTTCCGGGAATCGCACGATGCGGAGTGGATCCGCATTTCTCTCAACATTGCTGACGCGTGAGGGCGATTCAATGAATTGCATACTGTTTCCTCATCGATTCAAGGCCGTTACAGTAATCCGCCAACTCTCCAATTGCCAAATCTCGTGCTTTCAAAAGCGGCCCCAATCGCGAAAGAGCGCTATTCGTCAGCTGGTGGTTTCTCAAGAGTTGCAACGTATCGAGCTGCTCAAGTTCTTTCACAGCTTCGAAGCTCCTGTGAGCAAGTTCCTGCAACTCAATGAAGCGGGTGACAACACGAGCGTAGGTGTGCGTCATCCTGCCGTCGAGCAGATCAAGCGTACTTTGCGTAGTGCTATTGTTCAGGATAGCCCTCACATTTTCTACGTCGTTGTAAAGATCGTGGAGAGCAAAGACCGCAGCTCTCTTTTCGAAGCGAACAAGGTCAGAGAGCATACCGACTTGCCAAGCGGACAGGGATTCTCGCTTTGCCTTCAATTCGTTCAGCGACGGATACAGAAGACGCTCGACGCGGAGCCGATCAGCTCGCAACTGAAGCGACACAAGTTCTCGATGACGAAACTCGCTTCTCTCGTCGGTGATGCGCATCTGGCGAACGGTCAGCCACGCCGCAACAACCGCCGCGCCGCCACCTATGAGAGTTTGAAAATCATATATGAAGTTTCGCCAGCCGTCGCCGTCCTGACCAGCGATGCCGCGAGGCAGACCGAAAACCACCGGCAGAATGATTGCCGCTCCAACTGTAATGAAAATCAAGGCGAACAAACGTCGCTTGTGAAGTTCAGACACCGCTTCCCCCTGAGACCTGCGACCCGGCAAAACAGGTCGCACTTTTTCCAGTCTATGGAAAGCAACCCGGTGAGGTTTGCAGGGTGAGCTACGACTATATCCGCAACTATTATGGCATCGAGATCACCGTGAACCGGCTCGTCCGGCACACGGTGACCGCCCGATACGGCAAGATCAAGCCGGAAGGCCGATCGCATCAGCACTACGTCAAAGTGCATTTTCACGGTGATGACCATTACAGCAACTGCCATCCCCGCGAGTTGGAGTTTGTCGCCCATGACGAGTAAGCGCCAAATCCCTGCGGCCTTCACCAAAGGCCATGTGCTTTGCTCTCCTACCGGAAAGCTTCAGCCGAAAACATGGGGCGAGACCGCCGCCAAGGCAATCGCATCCAAGTACCGCAAACGCGAGACATGGGAAAAGGCACAATCGCGCGGCTGGTCCGTCCAGTTGGTCTACGTGCGCTTTTTCGTTCCGGTCTTCAAAGCCACCTTTACCACCAAGGAAATCAGCGAGGCCTATGATGCCGAGGACATTTGAATCTGATCAGTTTCTGACGGCGCTGATCGATGCATTTCTAAAGGACGGCCATTTCGTTCACGCCAAAGGCGGCAAGATGTACGTCCTGGTCGTGACCGAGGAAGGCGGCGAAGACAAGTCTTCCGAATTCTGCCTTACCGACATTGCAGCCCACGCGGCGCAGAGGATGTCGAAATGAGCAAGACCATCGCCGCCATCAAGATCGAGCAGAAAAAACTCGGCCTGGACGATGACACCTATCGCGCCAAGCTGCACATTCTGACCGGCAAAACTTCCATCAAGGACATGACGGAAGTCGAGCGTCAGAAGGTCCTTGTCAACTTTCGCGGCACTGTGACGCGACCCGCCCCGGTTCGCCAGGACGGCCGCGACGGCAAGCGCAAGCTTTCCGGCAAGTACCTGCCGAAGATGCGGGCGCTCTGGATCGCCTGCTACAATCTCGGCGTTATCGACGATCGCCGTGACAGTGCCTTGGAAGCCTTCGCCATGGGCAGGCAGCTGCCTGATATTTCCGACATGCGTTTTGTCCATACAGCGAGCGACGGCGCCAGCGTCGTTGAGGCGCTGAAGGGCATGCTTGCGCGCGTCGGCGTCGCCTGGGCTGATCGGATGCCTTGTGAGCCTTACGAGAAAAGCCCCGGTTACAAGATCGCCCGCGCACAGTGGGCGATCCTGCATCCGGCCGAGCCGAACGCTTTCTGGCAGGCCGTCACCCACGTCGTCACCGAAAGCATCAGCTACCGGAATTTGAGCGATGCCGAGTGGATCACGGTGATGAACCATTTCGGGCCGCAGGTTCGCCGGCTGAAGAAGGCTCAAAAGTGATGACCGGGAACATCGCTCCCCAGAATGGCATGCCGCTCTTTGGCTGGCCGGACCAGCGGGAGATCGATGTTCTTCAAAACCGGCGTGACCAGCTGGCGGAAAGGATCGCCAAGCTGCCGCGCTTTTCACACCGACGTATCGAGCTGGAAGCACGCCTGCGGGCGCTGACCGAAGAGCAGCTCATCATTTCGAACAGGATTACCCGTGGCCGATGATCTCACCCTTGATCTGCTATCGACGCTTGGCGAAGACGGCTTCTTCTCCCTGGTCGAAGCACATGCCGGCGTCAGGCTCTATGTCCCTGCCGATCCCGAGCGAAGTGAACTTCCTTCGACGATCGGCGTTGATGCTGCATACCGTCTAGCCAAAGCCTATCCGGGCGGATATATAAGAGTGCCTCTGGCACGCGAGTTTCGCGCCCGTCGTTATGTCGATGCCGAAATGAGCAACCGCGATATTGCCAAACGTCTCGGTTTGACGGAAAGCGGTGTTGAAAGACTTTTGAAGCGCGCCCGAAAACGGGAGCCGCTTAAGTCCAGGCGAAAGACAGACCCCCGCCAGATTGAAATGTTCTAAAGGCCCGCCCGCCACGGCGGGCCTGATTTGTTTCAGGCCCAAACTCTAATTTGCCCCCATATCGGCCCGCGCGATCTCCGCCAGTTGCCACCATGACGGGGCTTTCCTTTGACCACCCAGACTTTTGATGAATGGCTGATCGACCGCCTGCGTGTCGCCGGCGCTTATGGCGGCATTGCGGACGGCGTTCATGGTCGCGAGGTTATCGCAGCGCTCCTGCGTTTCCAGCATGCGTCAGGACTAAACGAGACCGGCCGCGCCGATACTGCGACCGTCAACCTCCTTCGTGGCGTAAAGAGCAAAAACCCGAGCAGCACGCTTGTCGTTCACGACAAGGTCGTGGTTCCCGCTGAGCCGGTCTGGATGCGCGAGGCCCGCCGCTTCATGGGCCTGAAGGAAATCGCCGGCTCAAAATCCAATCCAACCATCATGGGCTGGGCCAAGAAGCTCGGCGGCTGGGTCGCAAGCTTTTTCACCGATGACGATATTCCCTGGTGCGGTCTGTTCATCGGCAATCTTATCGCCACCACTCTGCCCAAAGAGGCGCTTCCTGCAAATCCTCTTGGCGCTTTGAACTGGAAGAAGTTCGGCGTCGAAAGCCGGATTGCGCGCGGCGCGATCCTCGTCTTCGAACGCAAGGGCGGCGGCCATGTCGGGATTTATGTCGGCGAGGACCGGACGCACTACCACGTCCTGGGCGGCAACCAGAACAATTCGGTTTCGATCACCCGTATCGAAAAAGGCCGCCTCGTCACTGGCGGTATCCGCTGGCCAAAGACGGCCGACGCGCCGATCGGCGGCAAGGTCGAGCTTTCCAGCGCCGGCGCGCCGGTCTCGAAAAGCGAGGCCTGACGGAAATGCCCCTCCAACCTCCCGTCATCAAAAGGACCATGATGTTCAAGTCTGTCTTTGTCGCGGTCGCTGCAACGCTTGCGTTGTCGGCCTGCCAGTCCACCGGATCGATCGATAGTGCGATCCAGAAAAATTTGCCGCAGGTCTGCTCGGCCGCTGCGACTGCGCATAGCGCTTTCGTCGTTGTCGCCAGCACCGGCAACATCAAGTCATCCATCGTGACCAAGGAACAAGCCGCATGGAACGCGGCATACGTGGTCTGCCGTGACCCGTCTTCCGTTACCGCTGCGAACGCCCTGGTGAAGGCCGCCGAGGCCTATGCCGCCATTACGCTCGCACTGCGCGAAGCTAAGAAGGTTGAGGACTGACCATGACCAGGCTGTTTTATTATCTTGCCGGCCTCGTGGCGTTCGTCTGCATCAGCTGGTTCAACCTGACACCGGCCTTCGCCCAGGAGGCTGGCGCTGTCATCGCGCCATCTTCCTTCTGGTATGACATTTGGACGATCGTGCAGCCGGTTGTCGTTCTGCTCTTTTCGACCGTGGGGCCGGTGCTTGTCGCCTGGATCAGTGCCCGCGTCATTTCGCTCCTGAAGATCACGGACGAAAAGCAGCGCATCGATATCGAAAGCAAGCTGCGCGATGCCCTGCATCAGTCGGCTGCGAACGCCGTTCGGTTTGCCCTGGCGAAGGCCGGCGTGATCCACATCGGCGGGCATGTCAGTGACACAATCATCGCAGACGCGGCAAAATACGTCATCGAGAAGAACCCGGACGCGATCGCGAAGCTCGGCGTCAACGCCAAGGCTTTGAACGAAATCATCATGTCGAAGCTACCGGATATGATCCAAGGTGTCAGCGTCCGCCAGTCGGTGGAGACCCTTAGATGAACTTTGGTGGAAACGCCGCGCTCGATCTGGCCGAGAAGCGCACCGAAGAAGAACGTGAGGCAGCGATCGCCGCTGCCTCACGGGCATTGCGCACGCCGGGAACGATGGAATGTGAAGACTGCGGAAACAACATCGCCCGAGAGCGTCGCATCGCATTGCCCTCCGCCACCCGCTGCATCGTCTGTCAGACGAAGTTCGAGAAGGCCCGCCGATGACCCCGACCGAAATCATTCCCTGGCTGACACTGGTTCTTTCCAGTGTGGCTCTCCTTGGCCACCTCAAAGGGTTTTTCTCCAGTGGCGAAAAGAAGCTTGAGGCTGACATCAAGAGTGGTCGCGATGAGATCGCGCTGTTGGGCAAAGACATCGAAGCGCATGAAACCAAGCTGATAAGCCACGATCGCCGCATCCAAGCGATCGAAGGGGAAATGCGCCACCTGCCCGATCGGGAAAGCCAGCACCGTCTGGAACTTGCCCTGGAAAAGGTGAATGGCCGCCTCGACACGCTGAACGAAACCCTCAAGCCCATCAAAGCCACGAACGAAAGAATGAACCAGCTACTGGTGGAAACGGCAGGCAAACAATGAGCATCGGCATCGACTACATGAAAATCATGCGCGAAGAAGCGCGGCTCATCATCTTGAGGGCTTTGGCGGAACAGGTGAATGAGAGCCTGAGCAGCTCCATGCTTGAACCGGTTCTTGCCAATTTTGGAATCAACCAGGAACGGCCGTGGGTGCATCAGCAGATCGAGTATCTGGAGACCATGGGCGCTGTTGTCGTCGTCAGCGCTGGCAGCATCAAGATTGCTTCCTTGACCGATCTCGGCCGTCGCCATGTCGATCGCCAGTCCGCCATCGAGGGCGTGAAGCGTCCGTCGCGCGTGGGTGCCTGACATGGCAAAAGCACGCGGCCGACTTTCAGCAATCGATCTTCTGCCCGAGGAATGCAGCGACGCGATTTCCTGGGCATCGCAGGAACTTGCCGACCGTGATCGCAGCCAGCTCGACATATATGCCGAGTGGAAAACCAAGCTGATCGCGCTCCAGGGCGAGATCGGTCTTGATTTCGACATCCCTTCATTTTCTGCTTTCAACCGCTTTGCGATCCGCCTGTCGCAGATGACGCGCCGGCTTGAGCAGACGCGCGAAATCGCCGCCACCATTTCCGAGCGCATGGACGCGGCCGGTTCCGACGATCTGACCCTGATCGCGGCCGAGGCTATCAAGACGCTAATTTTCGAGCTGCTGCAATCAGCAGGTGATGCGGGCATTTCCCCGAAGGGAGCCATGGAGCTGGCGAACGCGCTGCGCGCTGCTTCAGCTGCCCAGGTAACATCGTCCAACCGCCGCCTGAAGCTAGAAGCCGAAGAGAAGGCCCGCCGCATCGAGGCCGACATGAATGCCAAGGCGGAAAAGGCCCTGGACGTGCTGTCCAACGAACCCGGTATTTCGAAAGAGGCTATTGCCCGCGCCCGTCGCGAGTTCCTCGGCGTGCGGCCGAAGGCGAAATCCGTTCCTGAATTCTCCCCGGACGCCGAAAAGAAGAGTGACGAAGAATGACCGTCACACCGAAGAACGACTGCACCAGGTGCGATGGCACAGGCCGCGCCATCAGGCGGATAAACCGCCGGCGCGATGGCACGATTTCGAGCGTCGTCTATGACCTCAAGAAAGACTGCCGGTCCTGCGAAGGGACCGGTCTAGCATGTTTGGAGGTACAGCGTGGCTGAAGCCTTGCCCGGTTTGCCGCAAGGCAAATGGACAGACCCGCCAGTGCTTCCAGTCGATCCGGCCAAGTTGCCGGACGAATTGCCTCGTGGTGCCGATATTCCGGCTGATCTCGACCCGTTGGCTGAAGGCGTCCTTATGGAGCACCAGGCCGAGTGGATCGCGGACGATAGTCTGCTGAAGGGCTGCGCCAAGGGTCGCCGAACAGGTATCACTTTTGCCGAGGCGCTGGATGCAACGCTGATCGCCGCCGCCCAGCGATCGGCAGGCGGCCAGAACTATTTCTATATTCCGGACACCAAGCCGAAGGGCCGCGAGTTCATCGGCTATGCCGCGCATTTCGCAAAGACCGTCGCCAAGGAACTGTTGACGATCGAGGACGGCATTTTCTTCGATCAGCGTGACGACGGCACCACGAATGCGATCTCCAGCTACATCATTCGCTTCAAGTCCGGCTTCCGCATAGAAGCGCTGTCATCCCGGCCGGAAAACATTCGCGGCCTTCAGGGCACGGTCTGCATCGACGAAGCGGCTTTCCACCGTGACGTTCGAGCGGTCATTGATTCCGTCGCCGCACTTCTGATCTGGGGCGGCAAGGTCCGTGTCATTTCCTCACACAACGGCGTCAGCAACCCATTCAACGAATTGATCAAGGAAGCCGAGGCGGGAAAGAACGGCTTTAACTTCCACACCTTCACCTTCGGCGATGCTGTCAAGAACGGCCTGTTCAAACGCGTCTGCCTGATCAAGGGCGAGGAATGGTCGCAGGAAAAGGAAGACGCCTGGGAAGCGAAAATCCGTTCGGCCTATGGCACGCGCACCTCCAAGATGAAACAGGAGCTTGACGCGATCCCGGCAGAATCGGAAGGGGCCGCGTTGACGCGCGTCCTGATCGAGCGCTGCATGAGCGCCGATCTGCCGGCCGTCGTGCGATGGGACCGGCCAGACGAGTTCAAGAACCTCGACGACTTCGAGCGCGCCGAGCAGGCTGACGAGTTCTGTGAAGGCCTCTTGAAGCCACTTTTAGACCGGCTCGACAAGGACCGCGAACATAGTTTTGGCGAAGACTTTGCCCGCTCTGGCGACAAGACGGCAATCGTGGTTTTCGAGATCGGTGCCGATCTCATCCGCCGCGCCCGCCTGATCGTCGAGCTGAAGAACATTCCGTTCGACCAGCAGCGGGATATCCTCTTCTGCATTGGTGATGCCTTGCCGCGTCTGATCGGTGGCGCGCTCGATGCGCGAGGCAATGGTCAGTACCTTGCCGAAAAGGCCCGCCAGCGCTGGGGCGAGTGCATCCACGAGGTGATGACATCTGCGAAGTGGTACGCCGCCAACATGCCCGGCTACATTGAGGCATTTGGCGACAAGAGCCTCTTGCTGCCAAAGGATGCAGATGTTCTCGCCGATCACCAGGCACTCGCCTATGTCAACGGCATCATCAAGGTTCCGGACGAACATTCAACCAAGGGCGCAGACGGTTACGATCGCCACGGCGATACCGCGCCCGCCGGCGCGCTGGCGTGGTTTGCCTCCAACCAGGAGGCAATCGCCTACGAGTACGAGACCAACCGCAAGCCCAACAATCCGATGCAGGGCCACAACGGTGGCCCGCCGATGCATGACGATGACCGCCGTGGCGGGACCATCAATGTCTACCTGAGAGGATCGCTCTGATGGCGAAAAAGAAGAAGCAGAAGATTTCTCGTCACCTCGCCAGCTCCATGAAGGATCAGGACGGCAAGGTCGTTAGTGCGGCCGAGTTGGAGGAAGAGGTCGCCGGCGCGCATGTAGGCGGTGTCCGTCAGTGGATTTCCGGGCATCCGGCCGATGGCATGACGCCGATCAAGCTTGCCTCAATTCTGCGCGCTGCTGACCAGGGCGAAGTGGAAGCCTATTTTGAACTGGCGGAAGACATCGAGGAGCGCGATAGCCATTATCTCGCGCAGCTCGCCACGCGCCGCCGATCGGTTTCGCAGTTGCCAATCACCGTTAACCCCGCGTCGGATAGTCCAGAGCACCAGAAGCATGCCGAATTCTTGCGCGAGTGGATCAAGACAGGCGTGTTGCGCTCCGGCCTCTTCGACATGCTCGATGCGATCGGCAAGGGCATTTCCGTCATGGAGGTGGATTGGCATCACAAGAACGGCAAGGTGCTCCCACGCGCTTTGGTCTGGCGGACCCAGCGCTGGTTCACGTTCGACCGCACAGATGGCGAAACCTTGCTGCTGCGCGAGGGCGTTGCCGGTGAGCCGCTCATTCCGCACAAGTTCGTTGTCCATCGTTCGAAGGCAAAGTCCGGCCTGACGATCCGGTCGGGCATTGCCCGCGTTGCCGTCTGGCTTTGGATGTTCAAGAGCTTCACGGTCAAGGATTGGGCGATCTTCCTTCAGAATTACGGCCAGCCGATCCGCATCGGCAAATACGGCCGTGGCGCGACCGAACCGGAAAAGGATGTGTTGTGGCGAGCCGTATCGGGCATCGCTGGTGACTGCGCCGCGATCATACCGCGCGAGATGCTGATCGAGTTCCACGAGGTTGGTTCCAAGAGCAGCTCGACGGACATGTATGAGAGCCGGGCCGACTGGCACAATCGCGAGATTTCCAAGCTGATCCTTGGCCAGACCACAACGACGGACGCTGTTTCCGGCGGCCATGCCGTTGCCAAGGAACATCGCCTTGTCCAGGAAGATATCGAGCGTTCCGATGCGCTCGACGCTTCCGACACGCTCAATGCGCAGCTCGCCCCCAATATCATCGCCTTCAACTTCGGCCCCCAGGACGAATACCCGACCATCCATGTCGGTCGCCCGGACGAAGTCCCACTGAAGGAATTTTCGGAAGCTTTCGACAAGCTCGCCAAGCATGGCCTGACGGCCGAGGCCAGCTTTCTCCGTGACCGCCTCGGCATTCCGACACCTGCGGCCGGGGCCGATTTGGTCGGCGGACGTGAGACGGTCGTTCCGCCCGAGGACAAGCCAAAACCGCTGACCGCGAAGCAAAGCCTCGATCGACTGTTCGCCTCGGCGCATTCCCGCGAGGAACCGGACCTGCTCGAAAAGCTGACCGACCGGCTGGAGAAGGACGCGGCCGCCGCCATGGACGGCATGATTGATGAAGTCCGCGATATCCTGTTTTCGGCCACGGACCTTCGGGAGGCGGCGCACAAACTCGCGGATCTCAAATTGTCGGCCGAGGATCTCGCGGAAGCCATGGCGCGCGGCATGACGATGGCGCACCTGATCGGGCAGGCCGCGCTCATTGATGACCTCAAGAGGCAGTCATGAGAGGAGGCCCGCTGGCGCGCTTCAGGGGGCTTTTTGCGGCATCCGTAGCTTCAGGCCCGAAAAACGCTTCCACGGCCTTTAAACCGCCTTCAATTTTTAAGCCTTTGGTCGTTGCTATGATGGCGACGACAGTGGGCGCGATCAATCTGCCGTTTGATGAGGCGATCGACTTTCTTCGCCAGAAAACTGCCATCCCCACGACAAGCCATCGCGATGTTTGGGACGCCGCGCATTCGAAGATGTTCATGGTGGCCGGCGCAAACAAAAAGGCGCTGGTCGAAGACTTCCAGGCGGCCATCGTCAAGGCCGCCGAACAGGGCCTGACGCTTGAAGATTTCCGCGCCGACTTCGATGCGATCGTCGCGCGCCACGGCTGGCAGTATAATGGTTCACGCGGCTGGCGCTCCCGCATCATCTTCGAAACCAATCTCAGCACCGCCTACGCGGCCGGCCGTTACGCCCAGATGTCAGCCCCGGAGACGCTCGAAGCGTTTCCGTACTGGATGTACAATCATTCCGGGGCATTGCATCCGCGTCTGGAGCACAAGGCCTGGAACGGTAAATGCTACGAGGCCACCGATCCGGTCTGGGCGAAAATGTACCCGCCGAACGGCTACCGGTGCGGTTGCTTCGTGACGCCGGTGTCTCGTCCTGGTCTTCGACGCCTCGGCAAGTCGGGACCGGATACGCCCCCGAACCTTGACCAGCTCGGAACGGATCAGCCACGGGGTATCGATCCGTCCTTCGCCTACAATCCGGGTGCTGCCTGGCTATCGCAAACAGCACCTGGTCCGAAGGCGGTCAGTGCCGACCAGGCACAAGTTGCCGCCTTCGTTCAATCGGCTCTAAAGGGAAAGTGGCCGGACGGCAGCTGGACGCCAGTCGCGACGACAAACAAGACGGTAAGCGCTGCCCTCGATGTCGCGGCGGGCACGGAAATCCGCCTGTCGGCAGACACAATCCGAAGCCACATGCATCACGACACGATCACGCCGGACGGCTACGGCGTTTTACCAGGGCAACTCGTCAAGGGCGGAAAGTTGCTGCGCGACAGGAACGGGCGTCCCGCGTTCGTCGGGGAATATGAAGGCAAACTGTATCACGCCGCCGTCAAGGTCGTGAAGAAGGACAACCGTCAGGAAGTGTGGCTGACATCGCTGCGGCGTACCGAGCGGCGCAACATCCTGCGGAATTTCGGGGTGGAATGGAAATGACACGCCGGGGGGCCGGAAATCGCCTGGTCCCAATCCGCCTGAAGGCGGCGCTTCCTGCTCGGCGCGTCAGATATGAACATAAGGCCGTTTGGGCCGAAAGGCAAATATGAGCGGCGCTTCTATCTCGATCACGGCACAGGTTCTCGATTCGGAAGTCCGGCGCGGCTTCCGCCAGCTCGAAGGCCTGATGACGAACACGACGCCCGTCATGCGCGCGATCGGCGTCGGCCTTGTCGGTTCGACGCATATGCGCTTCGTCACGCAAACCGATCCGGAAGGCCAAGCGTGGAAAACCCTGAATGAGGGATATGCCGAGGACAAGCGCAATTCCCGCATCCTGACGGAAAGTGGTCGGCTTCGAAACAGCATCAACGCCAAGGCTGGTAATGACGAGGTGCAGGTGGGCACCGATGTGATTTACGCGGCCGCTCACCAGTTCGGCGCGACGATCGTACCGGTTCGGGCAACGCATCTCTGGTTCCGGATCGGCGGGAACCTTATCAAAGCCGACAGTGTTACCTTGCCCGCACGCCCCTTCCTCGGTATATCGTCGGATGACGAAGCGATGATCGCCGAGACCGTCTTCGGTTTCGTGCAACGCTATTCCTCCCGCTGAAATTCTCTCTTCTTCAGGCCCGCCCGCAGGCGCAGGCATGAATTGAATTTTGCCCGCATGGCATATCCGGACCATGCGAAACCTGATCTCGACCACTGTTGTTGCACTTCATTCGGCCTCGGCTGTGCCGGTCTCGACTCATGTCGTTGCCTTGCAATCGTCCGCCACAGTGCCGGAATGGCTGCATGTCCTTCCGACCGGGCGTTTTTCCGGCGTCGATGGTCGCGGCCCTTACGTGCTCGACAACGCAGACGCCCTGATCTCGGCTTTCAATGCCGAGGGCAAGAAGCTGCCGGTCGATGAAAACCATTCGACTGACCTTGCGGCAAAGCAGGGTTTTTCCGCGCCCGCCCGTGGCTGGCTCACAGCACTTGAGCGCCGCGACGATGGCGTCTGGGCGAAAGTCGAGTGGACGCCCGTCGGCCTCGCGATGATGCAGGGCAAGGACTACGGCTACATTTCCCCGGTTTTCACCCATAGCGCCAAGGCCCCCTTTGCGGTTCACAAGCTGCTGCGCGTGGCGCTGACCAACGATCCCAACCTCAACCTGAAATCGCTTCACTCTCAAAATTTGGAGACCACCATGGATTTGGAAGCTCTCCGGAAGGCGCTTGGCCTGCCGGAAACCGCAGACGAGGCCGCGATCCTTGCGGCGCTGACTGCGGCTCACTCTGCCCAGACCGCGCATGCGGCCCTGATGTCGAAACTGGCGGAAGTCGCCGGCGTCGAAGTCTCAGTTGGTCCTGACGCCCTGGTCACCGCCCTTCAGGCGAAGACGACGCCCGCCACCGACGTCGAGCGCGAAAACGCTAGCCTGAAGAATGAAGTCAGGGCGCTGAATGCGAAGGTCGAAACGCTCGTCACCGACACGGCGAAGGACAAGGCCGTCACCGTCATCGACGCCGCGATCGCAAAGCTTCAGGTCGTTCCTTCCCTGCGCGAGCACATGATTGCCCGCCACATGAAGAACCCCACCGAGGTTGAGGCGGAGCTGAAGGTCATGCCGTCGCTCAACGCTGGCGGCCTCGGTAGTCGTCAACCGCCCAAGGAAGGCGAGACCGCAACCAGCGAAGAGCTTTCCGTCGCCGCCATGATGGGCGTCGATCCGGAAGCCTTCAAGAAAGAGCACAAGTCGCTCTTCGGAAAGGACATGTGACATGACGGCTACGGCTGACATTCGCCCTAAAACCCGCTCTGGCAATGCTTACGGTTATTCCGTTCTTGCTGGCGTCCGCATCTTTGGTGGCACGATGTGCGGCGTGACGGCTGCTCTTGCCGCCGTGCCGGCTGGCCACGCGTCTTGCGTCGCCCTGATCGGGTTCGCCGAGGAAGCTGTCGATAACCGCGATGGCGCGACCGGTGATCGCCTGATCAACCTGAAAAAGGAAATCCGGAACATTCCGCTGGCCGGTGCAACCCCGGCCGATATCGGCAAGACGGTCTACGCCTCGGCCGACGACACTTACACGCTCGTCGCCGGCGCTTTGCTGCCGGCCGGAAAAATAGATGCCATTGACGCTGACGGCGTCTGGCTGAAGCCCCTCTAAGGAACCACGATGGATATTAACGTCGCCAATTTGCGGGGCATCTACACCTCGCTTTCCACCATCTTCAACCAGTCGATGGCAACGGTTACGCCGTTTTATCAGAAGATCGCGATGACGGTGACATCCACCACCTTCGCCAACCAGTATCCGCGCCTGGACGATCTGCCCGGTTTCCGCGAATGGATCGGTGACCGCGTCGCCCATGACGTCGGCGCTACGCTCTATCAGATCGCAAACCGCGATTTTGAAAAGACACTCAAGATCAAGCGCAAGCAGATCGAGGACGATCAGGTCGGCATCTTTACGCCGGTCGCGGCACAGTTCGGCCAGGACGGCGGCGCGTTCCCTGACAGCCTTGTGTGGCCGCTGTTCAAGAAGGGCGAAACCACGCTCTGCTATGACGGCCAGTATTATTTCGATGGCGACCATCCCGGCTATAACGAGCAGGGCAATGTGATCTCGGTTTCGAACTTCACCGATGGCGCCAGCCCCGCCTGGTATCTGATCGACGATACGCAAATTCTGAAGCCCATGGTCTGGCAGAGCCGCAAGCCGATCAAGCTGACGCAGATGTTCGACGAAAAAGACCCGAACGTCTTCTGGAAGGCCGAATATGTCTGGGGTGCCGACACGCGCGGCAATGCCGGTTTCGGTCTCTGGCAGCTTGCCTACAAGTCGAAAGCGACACTGAACGTTGCAAACTACACGGCGGCTCGCACGTCGATGCAGACCATTCGCCAGCGTGACGGCCAGATCAAGGCCATCCGTCCGACCGTTCTGCTGGTTCCGCCGACCCTCGAAGCGCAGGCCCGTCAGGTTGTCGAAGCCGCATTGATCAACGGCGGTGAAACCAACGTCTGGGCGAAGACGGCCCGCGTCGAAGTCATCCCGCACCTCGCGTAACCGGCCAGGCGTTCCACATCGCCTGACCGCTCCGCCAGCAATCATCCTCCCGATTGCTGGCGGGTTTCCGGAAAACGGCCATGCAGCCGCTTTCCCGAACCCCGAAGCCCAAGGAACCACACATGTCGAAAATCCAGATCATTTGCTCGATACCGGGCCTTCGCCGCAACGGTGTCGTGCATCCCGCCCAGGAAACCTACGAACCCGGCCACTGGACGGAAGATCAGCTTAAGTCCTTCCAGGCCGATCCCGCATTCATCGTGCAGGAAGTTCATGGCAAGGCCGCCGAAGTCTCCAGCGCCGACATCGAGCAGGCCGTGAAGGCCCGCGTCGAGATCGAGCGCAAGAAGCTTGAGGACAAATTCAACCAGGCCGTTGCTGACGCCGTCGCGGACAAGCTCGCCGACACGAAAGCGGCCCACGACAACGCGATCGATGAACTTGGCAAGAAGCTGCTGGCCGCTGAAACCGAAATCGCCGCGCTGAAATCCGCCCAGGCGAACGGCTCCGAAAGCCAGCAGTCCGGCACCGATGCGGGCGGCGCTGGCGAGGCCAACGGCAGCGACGGCAAGGCCAAGCCCAAAAAGTAATTTCTGACGGGAGCGCCGCGAGGGGCTTGCGGACCGGATCAGGTCGCCGGACCAATCGCCCCGAAGCCCTCCGATGGCACGAGGCTCGCAAGAGGCCATCGGCAACAGCGGCAAAACCCCGAAGCCAACCCAAAGAGGAAATCTGCATGACACGACGTTACGGCTATTTCAGCCTCGCTTTCTTCGCCTGCCTCACAGCGTTTTCGACGTTTGCCGGGCGCACCGTTGTCTTCGCCATCAACATCGCGCGCTTCGTGGTGCACACCGTGGCCAAGCCCGCCGCCTTCCTCTGGGCACGTCTGCCCCTGCCGAAGGTCTCCGGTTTCAAGGTCATTGGCAAGCTGAAGGACATCTACCGCGAAAGCTGGCTGACCAGCGGGCAGTCTCTGCACTACCGCCGCTGGATTTACTGCTGATCGAACTGACTTTTCCGGGGCTGGCCTTCGGGTCAGCCCTTTTCCTCACTGGAGACTTTGCCATGTACGCCACCGTCACCGACATGATCGCCCGCTTTGGAGAGGTGCAGATCGTGCGCCTGTCCAATACGGAAGATCGCGAGGCTGAGACGCCGAACGTTGAAAAGGTCAACACGGCGCTGATCGACGCCACCGAGTTGATCAACGGCTACATTCGGGGCCGATACCTGACGCCGATCGCCAACCCGCCAAAAGACATGGTGCGCGCCACCTGCATTCTCGCGCTTTACGATCTTGCCAATACCGAGCGCTCCAGCCCATCGGAAGGCATGACGAAGGACCGCGCCGAAGTAATCAAGTGGCTGGAGAACATCGCAAAAGAAATCGTGCACCTGGACATTCAGCTGGCATCGCCGACAGGCGGCAATGCGGTCGGCTCCGGCCCGCGCATCTCCGATCGTGAGCGCATCGTCACCTTCGAAACGTTGAGGGGCTTCTGATGGACGAGTTTCCCTTGATGCCGATCCGCAACCAGGAGCCGCTTATCGTCGAGCGGCTCCGGATCGCATTTCCCAAGAAGCTGTTCACGATCGAGCGTGTTCCACAGTCCTTGAGTATCAAGGAGTTCACTCGCATCGCTCGTTCCACGCCGTTCATCGGCCTTGCCTGGACGGGCATGAAGCCGGACGCCGATAATGGCCGCGTGCTGAAGGGCAACATGCTCTGGCGGCTGATCCTCATAAACAGCGTTTCGAGTGGTCTTGAAGCCCGCTTTAAAGGCGACGTGAAAGATATCGGAATGGACGCCATGGTCGATGTCGCCTCGGTGCTTCTCCAGGGCGTCAACTTCGATGACCAGGGCGTCACCAACATCACCCTTTCCAACAGCGTGATTGCCGATGGCTGGAGCGACGACAACATCGCGATCGCCCAGATCGACTTCACCTTCAGCTTCGCATGCCGTGCCGCTGCGACCGGGAAAATGCAGCCCGACGATTTCAGGGCGCTTGGCATCACCTGGTCTGTGGACGGTTCGACAGAAACCGTCACTGACGAAATTCAACCGCCCCAGGAGTAACCCCGGCCATGGCCACTCAGAAAACACTCTTCGCGGCCGAGGGCCGCACGGTCCACCTTCCGGACGGCTCCGAATGGCCTAAGGAAGGCTTGCCCGATCCGGACACGCATTTCACGCGCCGGCGCATCGCTGACGGCGATCTGATCGAAAAGCCGCGTGAGCCGGCCAAGAAGCATGAAGGAGACAAATAATGGATTTCAACGAAATCCCCGTAGATCGCCTTGAACCTGCGACCCTGATCGAGATCGGGCCGAACTATCGCAACGTCGGCATTCTGCCGTGGCCCGAAAAGGCCTTCATCGTTGGCCAGAAGCTTGCCACCGGCACGCTTGCGGCCGGCGCGATACAGGAAATCACCCGCGCCGACCAGGCGATTGCGCTCTTTGGTCGTGGCTCGATCGGCGCGGAACAGGTGGCATATTTCAAGAAGGCCAATCGCAACACGCCGCTTTACGTGATCGCACTCCCCGATGCCGGCGGCGCGCTGAAGGCGACTGGCACCTTCACCTTCGCGGGTTCGCCCACCAGCTCCGTTGTCTTGCGCTTCAAAATTGGCGGCCGGCAGGTGAGGATGACGGCGCTGTCCAGCGATGCCGTCGCCGCACTGGCGACCAAGCTTGCCGCCGCTATCAATGCCGATCTCGACATGGTCGTAACCGCGACGGCAGCAGCGGGCGTCGTGACCGTCACGTCTCGCCATGGCGGTGAAGTCGGCAACGAGATCGATCTGCGCGTTGATACCAAGGCCCAGCCGCTTCCAGCCGGTTTGACCTGCACTGTCGTTGCCATGGCAGGCGGTTCGGGAAACCCGGACGTGCAGCCGGCGCTTGATCTTCTTGTCAGCACCTGGGCAACCAAGCTCACGCACCCCTGGTCGGATGCGACCAACCTTGCCAAGACGGCCGAGTGGCTGCGGGTGCGTTATCTCGCGACCTCGAAACTCGATTGCCATGGCTTCGTATTCATGGGCGGCACCTATGGCCAGCTCACCACGTTCGGCAATCTGACCAACTCGCCTTTCCTCACCATGGCCGGGCTGAAGAAAAGCCCGACGCCGTCCTGGGCGATGGCCGCCTCGGCAATGGGTATCGCCTCGTTCCACCTGACCGACGACCCGGCCCGCCAGTTGAAGTCGCTTGTTCTGCCGGGTGTCGAAGCGCCGGCCGAGGTGGATCAGTTCCTTGACGAGGAAAACGATCTACTGCTGCGCAACGGCATTTCCACCTTCGACTGCCTGTCGGATGGTGCGGTCACGATCTCGCGCATGATCACGACCTACAAGAAGACGACGCTCGACATCGCCGATCGTGCATGGCTCGATATCATGGTGCCGGTCACCATGAGCCGCATCCGCTACGACTGGTCGGTCTACATCAACCTGATGTACCCGCGTTCAAAGCTCGTGGATGACGACAGTGACGCGTCCTTCGCCACCCGCCAGGACAATGACCAGGACGCCGGCACGGCCGTGGTGACGCCGAAGCGCATGGCCGGCTCCTGGGCTGCACGATGCAAGCTCTACGGCGAAAAGGTCTGGATCGAGAACGTGCAGCGCACGCTCCGGGAAAGCGTCTTCCAGCGCTCGACGGACGATCGCAACAGGCTCGAAAGCCGCCAGCAGGTGGTCATCGTCGGCAATCTCATGGTCTTTGCCGGCCGTCTCGAATTTCAGGTTTAACAGGAGCTTTAAGCGATGACACAGGTATTGGGCATCGTCGATATCGTCTGGAGGGGGCGTAACATCCCCGTCGAGAAGGGGGCGAAATTCCGCAAGGGCGGTATCAAGAACAACGCCGTGACCTATGGCCGAGGCGTCGGCCGCGCCCAGGAGTATCAGGGGTCACAGGTCACGGCGACAACCCACCTCGAAAGGGGGCAGCGCCTGGGCAACCTGCTCGATCCCGGTGAGGGAGAGTTGCAGATCGTCTGCGACACCGGCCAGACATACGTCTTGAATGACGCCTTCCTTGAGGGCGACATTCCCGACGTGACGGGCGGCGAAGGCGGAAAAATCGAACTCAAGTGGGCTGGCGGATCGCCCGAGGAAATTCTCTGATGGGTACTACACTGAGGGTCGATATCGACGAAGACGCGCCGAACGACGAAGTCGTTTCAAGCGCCGAAACCGTAATCAACGAAGACGCCGGCGCAGACGCTACCGACGACATCATTGATGAAGATGCGAAGGCCGATTCCAAGCTGCCGAAACGTGCGCGTCCGAACGCTAACGGCTCGGTGACGCTTCCGCTCTTTGAGAAAGTCACGCTCACCACCAAGAAGGACGGCAATGTCCGGGAGCGGGTTTTCACGGAGCTGGTCTTCCATCGCTTCAACGGAGCTGATCTGCGCGCCATCCAGGCGACCAGCGACGCGAAGGCATCGATCGTGACGTTTTCGCGCTCGACCCGGATTTCCGAAATGGTGATGGACAAGCTTTTCGATAAGATGGACGGTGTTGATATCGCGGACGGCGGCCGGATTATCGAAACTTTTTTGACGAGTGGCCCGAAGACTGGCCGATAAAACTCGGCGGCCTCGCTGACGGCTCCAGCTTCGCCGCCACCGAGATTGAGACCATGACGATCGACACGGTTCTCTTCTGGTGGAACTGCATCATGGCCTATCGTAAGCACGTAAACGATATCTCGAAGATTTAATCAGGCCCGCCCGTAACGGCGGGCCTGACCTTTTTTGCGCGCGCGTGAGAATTTCGGCTTTATTCTCAAGCGGGGCGGATCATGGCCAGCCGGAACATGAACCTTGATGTCATCGTCCGTCTCAGGGACCTTTTAAGCGGGCCTTTGCGTGGCGTTAAAGGTGCGCTTGATGGCATAGCCAATACCGCCCGCAAGATCGGTCTCGTCGGCGCGGCGGTTGCCGGCATTTCCTTCCTCGGCCCAATGCAGGAGGCCGCAGCCTTCCAGCAGCAACTGATCGACATAGCCGGAACGTCAAACCTGACGGGACAGGCGGCCTTTGCGTTCGTCGATCAGTCCAAGGCAAAATTCGAGCAACTCGCTCTCGATGTCGGCCAGCTCTCCGATACCGTCGCCCGAGGCGCGGGACAGATGATCGCGGCCGGCGTTAATAACGACCTGGTGGACCGCTCGATCGGTTCGATCAGCCGCGCCGCAACCGCCGCCAATGCCGAGATGAATGACATGGCATCAGTCGCCACGTCGCTGCTCACCACGCTGAAGCTGCCGGCCGATCAACTGGACGATGCCATGGGCGCGCTGGTCACAGCCGGTAAGCTCGGTTCCTTTGAGCTGAAGGACATGTCACGCTATTTCCCGACACTCACCGGGCAGATGGCGAAGTTCGGCGTGACCGGCCGTGAGGCCGTTAACTTCCTCGGCGCGGCCCTCCAGATCGCCCGCAAGGGAACATCCGATCCGGCCGAAGCTGCCAACAACCTGAAAAACTTCCTGTCGAAAGTGCTTGCCCCGACCACGGTCAAGAACTTCGCCGACATGGGCGTCGATATCCAAGGCGTGATGCAGGACGCCGTGACGAAGGGCATCAACCCGATTGAAACCGTTGTCCAGAAGATCACCAAGCTGACCGGCGTTTCGAGCAAGGAAATTCAGGGGCTGATGGGCAAGGCGAAAGCTGCCGGCATGTCGGACGCGGATGCGCTGGCAACCGTGCGCGAGCAGCTCGAAAAGATTTATGGCGCAGGCAAGCTCGGCGAACTGTTCTCCGACATGCAGGTGATGGATTTCCTGATCCCCATGCTCGGCAACATCGACGAATACAAGTCGATAAAGGATGAAGTCGCCAAGGCGACGGGCAGCGCGATCGATGCCGACTTCGAAACCCAGATGATGGGCCTCAATCGCCAGCTCACAACCTTCCGCGAAATCGGCACGCAGGCGTCGCGTGAGGTCGGCCTCGCTTTCGGCACCTGGATGCCTGCGATCAACGGCTACCTGATGGATGCCCTCAAATGGTTGCGCGAGCTGGACACTGCGACAGGCGGCATGGTTAAGCAGGGCCTCGCCTTTGCAGGTGTGGCTGTCCTTGCCGCAGCCGGTCTCGGTGTCCTGGGCGTGGTGTTGCCTGCGATCGGCGCGGGCCTGTCGGTTCTGGCGGCTCTTTTCAGCCCCGTGGGTATTGCGCTGGCGGGCATCGCTGCGGCGGGCGTCTACATCTATCGTAACTGGTCAAGTTACGCTCCTCGTCTGTCTCGCATGTGGGACCGGCTTGGCGATGCTTGGGGAACGATCCGCCAGAAAGCGGCCGCAGCGGTTCCACACCTGCGCAATATAGGTAACCAGGTCATGGGCGTTGCCCGCGACTTGGCGGGGCGTTACGGTCCCATTATTCGCGCCGGTCTCGGGGCTGCGCTCGACGACGTGGCGGCAGGGTGGCAGAACCTAAAGAAGCTGTTGTCCGGTTTTGCCGAAGGCCTCGATCTCAAAATCGATCTCTCCGGCCTGACGATCGATGATGCCAAGCTTGTCGCTTTCCGTGGTCTCGATATCGCATTGAGCGGCATTGCCAGGGCATGGCAGGGCATGAAGGAATTCGGCTCGGGATTTGCACCATGGCTGGAGCCGATCGGCAAGGCGGCCGGTGGCGCAGTCAGATCGATTGCAGGCATTGCGACCGGCTTCATGCGGCTCGGAGCTGCCATCCGGGAACTCGTCGGCCTGGGCGAAGGCGGCAAGATGTCCGGCATGTTTACCGGTGTCATGAAACTTCTCGGCGACCTTGGCGGCCAAACGGTTCTAGCGGCTGTTATGATCCTTGAAGATCTCGCGAAGGCCATCGAGTGGGTCGTGAAAGGGATTGCGTCCCTAGTCGAAGCCATCAACCGTGGTATCAATTGGGGCGCGTTGATGCCGGATGGCGTCGCGGAGGCCTGGAACAGTGTTGCGTCGGCGCTTGAGCGCGTGAAAGCAGCCCTTAGCATCGAAAGCGTTTCCAACGCGCTCGGTGTCACCGGCCAGCGCAATATGACCACGATCGGGCGCAATAGCGTACTGCCAGCCAACCAGAATGGTGTCCTCCCGGCACAGGCTTCGCCGACTGCACCGGCCGCGCCGCAGCAGCTCAATGTAAACACCGAAGCTAAGGTTGTTGTCGAAGGCCCCGGCAAGGTTGTCGGCCAGACAACCACCGTCACGTCGCCGTCGCCGACCGTCAACACCGGCCGTGCTGTCGGGAGGGACTGATGCTGCTCGACAGTCTCAATTCCGCTGAAGGACTATTGCCGGGTGTTTTCCGTGGCATTCCGATTTCCATCGTCGATGTGTCGAGCGACCACGGACGGCGGGTGCTCGAATATCTGTTTCCGGGTGTCGATCCAGCTGCCTATGACGATTTCGGCGTTGGTCCATCCGGTATCAGTATCGAAGCGCTTTATGTCGGTGACGACTATCGTGTCCGGGCGAAGCTACTGTCCAAGGCCTTTGAGACACCGGGGCCGGCGCTTCTCATTCATCCATGGCTCGGCCCGATGCAGGTCATCATGGAGGAACCGGCTCAAATCCGCTTCTCGGAACGGGAACTGCGGGTATTCCGGGTTTCAGCCCGGTTCAAGCGCGCGCCGTCGTCGTCGATATCTGGTTTCGCCGGTGGACTGTTGCCTTCGGCCCTCTCACGCTTCACAAGCGCCCTGACTTCGCTTGCCGCCTCGATCACGCTGACCGTTATTTCCAGCGCCCGCACGTCTGCGACGATCCGCAGTCGGCGCGTCGTAGCATCGGTGGCAGATGCCATTACCGCGCGTCCGGATGCCCGCTCGGCCGTCAGCCAGATACGCTTGGCGCTCGCGGCATCGTCGCCGTCCTCACCCGTAGCATTCGATACGTGGGTCAGTTCGGCCGCGTCGGTCATTGCGCAGACGATTGAGATTCCGGCTGTCGCCCCTGCGACCACGTTTCTCCCCTCGACGCCAAGCGCCCAGGCGCTGATGAGCGCCGGCCTTTCCATCGCAACGGGCTTGCTAACAGAAGCGGGAAAAGCGCCGTCCGCGATTGACGCCCTGTTGCTGGCAGGTGCTGCCGGCCAGTTCATAGCCGCGTCGGCGGAGCAGTCGTCGTATGCAGATTTCGTGTCCCGACAGGAGGCGCTCCGCTACCGATCTTCCATGACCTCGGCGCTCGCCTCCCTTGTTGACCAGGTCGAGCAGCAAGCACCCAATACGATGCAGGCCGCCAGTTCGGCGCTGTCCTCGGCCGCGCGATCTCTGACAGCTGCGATCGTCTCCGATCTTAACGAGGTCATCGGCCGCCTGCCATCAGTCCGACGCATCTCCGTCAGCCGCGATACCGACGCTTGGCTAATCGCACAGCACCTGTCGGGCGACACGCCGGCGCGACTGGAAGCGGTCTATGCCGACCTTGTTGCCCGCAATGATCCATCGCATCCGGCGCAACTGCCTGCCGGCGATATCGAGTTTCTGGAGCGCAACTAATGGCCAAAAGCATCAAGCTCTTTCTCGATGGCAAGGTCTATGACCAGTGGACATCGGGCGAAGTCACCCGCGACCTGAAGGACTTTTCCGGCAGCTTCAGCTTTACGTTTCGCGATGGCGAGGCTTCAAAGCAAACTTTCACCTTCGCCTCGATGCCGATTCTGCCGCGTCTGCGCTCCCAGATGCAGGCTAAAATCATGATCGGTAACCGCACGGTCCTTTTGGGGCACGTCGAAGATGTGGCCTATGATGTCAGCGACGGCAATGCATCGGTGACGATCTCCGGCCGTGACAAGACCGGCGATCTGATCGACTGCTCGGCACTGGCGGAAGGTCCGGCCGAGCTGAAAGGCGTCAAGCTGGAGGCGGCGGCCGCAAAGATCGCGGAGCCTTTCGGTCTGAAGGTCCGGACCGAGGTGGACACCGGCGAGGTTTTTGACCGGTATTCAATCGACCTTGGCGAGACCGCCTTTTCGGCGATCGAGAAAGGATCACGGCAACGTAGCGTTCTCATACTTTCGGATGGTGTCGGCAATATCGTCATCACCCGAACGGGCAAGACCCGCGCACCCGATGGAATTAGCCTGCCGGGTAACGTCATGGCGGTAAGCGCATCCTTCAGCACGGCAAACCGCTACAGCAAAACCGTTGTTCGTGGCCAGTCGGAACGCTCGGGCAAGTTCCGCAGCGCTGCCGCCCTGGACGCCACGGCCGAGCCGATCGGCGCGGACAGCCGCAATGATGGCGACGGCTCAGCTCGCGATCGGGAGCGCAAGGGAACCGTCGCAACCGGCCGGGCCGAGGACGGCGAGATCAAGCGTTATCGTCCCAAGGTCCATCTGGCCAGAAGCAAGGCCGGTGCGGTCAGCGCCCAGGACGAAGCCGACTGGCGCAATCGCACGTCACGCGCTGAAGGCGACGAACAGACCTACACCGTCAAGGGCCACGAGGCGAACGGGCAGCTCTGGACAGTCAATCAGGTCGTTCCCGTGTCAGATGCTTTCCTCGGCATCGAACGCGATCTGCTGATCTCGGCCGTGCGTTATGCCGAGGCTGACGAGATCACAACGGATATCTCCGTTTGCTCGGCCGAGGCTTTTGATAAGGAGCCGGTCGGCAAGCGCCGGACGAACAAGTCCGGAAAGGGCAAGGCCACGAAAAATACCGGGCCGCTCGATGGAAAGGCCGAGGCACTATGAGCGAGATCGTCAACAAGATGCGCGGCCTCATCCGCCGCGTCACCGTAAAAGACATCAAGGACGACGGCCAGATGCAGACGGCCTCGGCCGAGGTGGCCGAAGGCGTCTGGCGCAATGACCTAGAAATCATGCAGCCCTACGGTTTCTTGTCTGTTCCTGACGATGACGGCGCGGTCGGCGTGGCGATGGCAATTGGAGGCGACGAAGGCGACATGGTCCTCCTGCCGCTCGCCAATCCGTCGCAGCGCATGGGCGGTCTCGGCAAGGGCGATGTCGGTCTCTCGAACAAGTTCGGTGATCGCATCATCATTCGGGCGGGCGGCGGGATAGAGGTTCAGGCCGCCACGTCCATCACGCAGAAGGTAGGCGGCGTAACGATGACGCTTGACGCCTCGGGGTTGAATGTCAATGGCGGCAGCATCAAACATGACGGCGTGGTGATCGATAAGACGCACAAGCACACGGGTGTTGTGCCAGGCACTGGCAATTCCAGCGTACCTGTCGGTGGTTGACCGCCCACCACGGCGGGCCTGATCAGGCTCGCGCGCGCGCGATAATTTCGCGCCATGACCGGATTTTTCGACCTTGCCCTGACCTACGACGCCACGCGGCGCTGCTGCGATCTGGCGCTCGATGACGACTTCAATCTCGTGGTCGATGAAACCCCGATCACCCCGATCCTGCTTTCGGTCGGCGTCGATCGCCGTGCCTCTCCGGATGATGAGTTGCCGGAAGGGCGTTCACAGTTCCTTGCGCCCGTTTCCTTTTCCGAGCGCCGTGGCGCGCTGCTCGACGGCCTCAACCATACTAGCGACATGTCCGGCTGCAAGCTTTGGCTGCTGGAACGTGCCAAGGAAACCGAGATCACGCGCCAGCTCGCCGAATATTACCTTGCCGAGGGGCTTGCCTGGGCGGAAGCCGAAACCGGCACGCCAGCGGAAATCGAAGTCTGGTGGCTGCGCGACGGCGTGCTTGCCTATCGTGTCCTGGTCGAGGATGCCACCCTCGAATTGACGCGGAAGGTGGCGTAATGGTCTGGCCAATCCCTGCCGCTAAATCGATCTTCTCCCGCCTCGCTGCCGCTTCTGAAGTGCTCCTGCTGAGCATCTACCCACAGGGGGATGTGAAGAAGATTTCCCGCGCGGTGCGCTCGGCACACGGAATGTTCGCAGTGATCTGGAGTACTGTTGCCCCTGAGGTCCGCCAAACTCATGACCATATAGCGTGGTGGGCACGGCAGTGGATGCCGGACAGTGCCGATGACGAAGCGATGATCATGCGACATGCTTCGATCTGGGGCACTGATCCTCGGGGCGCGACGAAAGCCATCGGCTCTGTGACAATTGAGGGTGTTGTAGGCACGGTGCTCGCCTCGGGCATTGTCCTTTCGTCTACAGCGTCGAGCACCTACGTAACGACCGCAGGCGGGACGATCGCGGCCGGTGGAACGGTTACCGTCACCGCCGAGGCCGTCACTGGCGGAACCGCTAGTAACCTCGAAACCGGCGTCCAGCTCTCGACTGTCGCAGCCTTTCCCGAGATTTCCAAGGTCACGGTCGCAACCGCCTTCGCTGGCGGTACTGATGACGAGGAGCCAGAGAGCGTACAGGAACGTTACCTTCAGCGTATCCGTGAGCCGCCGATGGGCGGCTCTGCCCCGGACTATCGGGCGTGGGTCGGCAAGGTCGCCAACGTCTACGCCGTAAAGGTCGTGGAAGACTGGATCGGTCGCGGCTCGGTGGGTCTCGTCATCGCCCTGAAGAACGATGACGGAACCCCGCGCGTCCCGACCGAACTGGAACTCACCGCAATCGGCAGCTATCTCGGCGCACAGGGCAGTCAGACTGGCGTTCGTCCCGTAACCGCACGGGTCATTCCGCTTGCGGCCGAGCTGGTCAATGTTCCGCTGAGCGTGCGCCTGCGCCCGGACGGCGCTTTGACCAGGGCGGCGGTTCAGGCTGCATTCGATCGCTTCATTGCCACCATTGGTGACGAAGACGATATGCAGAACGAAAGCCCGATCGGCGCAACGATCGAGCCGTCGCGGATCTCGGAAGCCATCTCGGCCGCAGACAGCGAATATTCCCACGATCTGAACATTCCGGCCGCCCGTTACACGCTCGGCGTTAAGGCCTGCCCCGTCGCCACCGCCATCACCTGGCTGAATTAAGGAGGCCTTGAAGCATGTCCAGGACCTCTTCAACGATCCTTCAAAGCCTGTTTTCGAAGCTGCCGATCGGCTGGGCTTTCCGTTATCGCGGTGGCGTTATGAGTGTCATCCTTGGCGCGATAGCCGAAGCTATTGCCGACGCGGAGGCAGCGGCCGAAGCGATGATGAACGAAACGGACCCGCGCCTGGCCGACAAGCTGCTTGCGGACTTCGAGCGGTGCCTAGGCCCTGATCCGTGCGGCCGAGACAAGGACGGCCTGTCCGTCCAGCAGCGCCGCCAGCTCGCCTTCCAGCGCTGGACGGCCCGAGGCGGCCAGTCGATCCCCTATTTCGTGTCGGTTGCCGCCTCCCTCGGCGTCACCATAACCGTCGAGGAATTCTGGCCGTCGCGGGCGGGCGTGTTGCGGGCGGGCCAGCGGTTGCGGCCGGAAGGATCGCAGTTCGTCTGGCGCGTCAACATTCCCGGCCTCGTCACGGTCACGAATTTCCGGGCAGGTGCAAGCCGTGCAGGCCATCGCCTCGGGTCATTCGAGGTCTCGGCAATCGAATGCGTCCTGCGGCGCTACAAGCCAGCCCACACAACCCTTGTTTTCAAGTACGGAGAAGCCTGATGGATCGCGTCAACGGTGCGGATTACATCGACATAGGCGGCGGCCGACGTGGCTTCCGCGACGAAAACCTTCAAACCGGTGTCGCCGGAACCGAGGTAACTGCGCTTTGGCTCAACAGCACGCAGGAAGAAATCCTGAAGGTTGTCACCGAAGCGGGCCTAGCCCCTAACAGCGGCGACTGGTCGCAACTCTGGCAGGCCCTTCAAATTCTCGGCCTCGCGCCTGATCGTAGCCGCCGCTGGCTCGCGGTGAATTCAATTACGCTTTCGAGTGCGCCAGGCAATCCAGCGATCGGGGATACTTACTATATTCCCGCAAATGCCACCGGCATCTGGGCGGGAAAATACGGCCAGATTGCGCAGTGGACTGGCACTTCATGGGCGTATGCCGTCAATCAGAATGGTCAGGGATTGTGCCTTCCGGACGGCCGAATTTTCGTCAATTGTTTTGGCCTCGGCCTCATCGAGAAACCTGCACTCGACGTGCAGTCAGGCAAGTGGATCTTTGCGGTTGCGTCCAACCCGGTGAATGAAAACGCTTTGGTGGCGAATTTATCTCCCATGCCCCAGGGTTTCGCTGTGGGTATGACAATCCTTATTAAGGTCACCGCGACAAACACAGGCCCGGCTACACTCAACGTCAATGGCGCTGGTGGCGCGCAAATTCAGAAAATGGATGGCAGCCCTGTTGCGGCCGGGGACCTTCCGGGCGGCTCTTTCGTGACTTTGGTATGCACCGGTTACTCCTGGGCTTTCACTGTGCCGACGCGTTCTGACGTGCAGGCAGCTTCCGCTGGTTATCAGCAGTTCTTCACCGCTAACGGGACCTTTGTCGTCCCTGCCGGTGTTACCAAACTTTTCGTGCGCGTTGTTGGCGCTGGCGGCGGCGGCGGTCGAGGCGGTGCGGCCTATAACCTTTCCGGCGGCGGCGGCGCGGCTGGCGGATATGCCGAGAAGTACGTGACCACCACCCCCGGCACCTCCTATGCCGTCACCGTGGGAACAAAAGGTGCAAGAGGCGATGTACTCGGTGGAACAGGCGGCACAAGTTCTTTTGGTTCCGAGGTTTCAGCCACGGGCGGAACCGGTGGCCGTGGTCAATTGGGCAGTTGCGCTGGAGGAACTGGCGGAATTGGCGTCGGCGGCCACCTGAATATTCTCGGCGGCGGCGGTGGCGACGGTCAGGATAAGAATTCGAATGTTCAGGGCGGCCATGGCGGAGCGTCATTCTTTGGTGGCGGCGGTCAGACTGCCGATGGCGGCGGCGGGAATGGTTGCGCACCCGGATCGGGTGGCGGCGGCGCATGGGGCAACACGCAGGCGTTCGGTGCATTTGGCGCGGATGGCCTTGTAATCGTCAGTTGGTAGGGAGAAAAGAAATGAAAACCTACGCTCGTGTCAGTGAAGGCACTGTCGTCGAAATCATCGAGTTGGAAGATGCACTGTCTCCGGCCGATGCATTTCACCCGGACATTGCCGCAACGCTGAAGGCTTGCGGCCAGCAGGTCCAGCTGGGCTGGGTGCTGAACGGCAACAAGTTCGAAGCGCCTGCCGTTGTGGCCCCGACACTCGACGCGCTCAAAGCCGAACGCGTTGAAGTTTTGAGGGCAGCTTGCGAGGCGACGATCACAGGCGGCTTCAAGTCAAACGCCCTTGGTTCTCCGCATGCCTATCCAAGCGACATCAAGGCGCAAATCAACCTGATGGGTTCTGTGACCGACAGCATCATGCCAGACCTGCCGGCGAACTGGACAACGCCATTTTGGGTCTGCGACGCAGCCGGAGTGTGGGCGTGGAAGATGCACAACGCGGCACAAATTCAGCAGGCCGGGCGCGATGGAAAGGCCCATGTCGTCAGGTGCCAGACGCTGCTCGGTGAACTGACCGTGAGCGTTTTGGCCGCCACAACGGCCGAGGCCGTCACATCCATCGTCTGGCCTGAAGGAGGCAACCCATGATCAGGCTCACCACCATCGCCGAAACCTTCGAAAGCAACGCCTGGACGCCAGCGGACGAAACATTCCTTCAGCTCGCTGCGACCAGCGACCTGACCACGGTGGACGTTCAGGCGCGCGTTTCCGTCGATGCAGATTGGGCAACCGTCGCCACACTTCATCGCACGTCCACGCCTATCGTCCGCATAGCCAAGCTTCCGAGCTTGCGCCTGGTCGCACGCAATAATCCGGCCAGTAAAACGCTGACCGTTTGGGACAACACCTGATGCAGTTTGCGACCCTGCCTCTTATCCTGCCGCAGAATGGCCCACTGGCGCAGTCAGCGAATGAGGCAGACGTTTTCTCGGTCAAGGAGATCAGCTCTGGCTTTGGACCGCTGAAGACCAAGCTAGGAGCTGGCCAGAACGTCAATATTTTCGCAAACACCGACAGCACCGGTTATTCCGAATACGGGCCGTACTACAAATTCGCCCTCGCTCTCGGCGATCTCTACAACGCCACCGTCATCATGCACCGCTGGGCTGAATGGGGCGGCTCCTCTCCCAATGGTCCAAAGGACTATGCCGCACCGGTTGTCATCCGAAATGGAACGTCTCAGACGATTGACTTCTGGCTGGCTGCTCTTCCCGCTCAAGTCGCCGGCTGCATGTTTGAAGCGTCCCGCAAACCGACCGCTATCGACGCTATCCCGAAGCCTGATGTGGCCATCACCCATCACGGCCACAACATGTCGTCATTCGAAACGCCGGGAAATGATCTGGCGATCGGGCGCGGGCTGTTCTGGTCGGTCATCGGCTTGATCAGTTGGCAATGGAAGGACGTGCCGCAGGTCATCACCACCCAAAACCCGTGGCGCGACAACGCCGGATACGACAAGGTTTATAACGCCATCCTCGGCGTGGCATCGGTTTTCCCGAGCCTTACCATTGTCGATACCCACAAGCTTTATATCGACGCAGGCAAGGCACCGATCCTTTACCGGACAAACGATGTCTCGCCCGTGTACCACCCGTCCGATACCCAAGGTAACGATGAGGGTGCGCGTCTCGCTGCCGGTGCGCTTATGGCGTCCTTCAGGAAAGCAAAGAAGGCGGCGTTTGCAACCGTCAGCTGGATGGAGTTGCCGATCGGAACGAACCTGTTCGTCAACGGCGATCTTTCAAACTGGTCTGGCGCGCTTCCGGTTAACTTTTCTGCCGTGTCGGCCGGTTCGGCAACCAAGGATACCGACCCGGCAAATATCCACCCTGGCACAGGTGCGGCATACTCGGCCAAGGTCAAGCCGGCAGACGCTAACGGGCATTTTTCGTCCATATCGAATTCGTTCGATGCGACGGAGCGGGCCTCGATGTCCGGTAAAACCGTCACTGCCATTATGCTCGCGAAAGCCAATCCCTTGCAGCGTCATCCATTCACCAGCTTTGTGACGCGGGCGAACAACGGGCTTCGAACCTATAGCGGCGGTGGCTTGATGTGGAGCCCGCAATCTGGCGCTTCTGGCTTGGGTGGGTGGATGCCTATCGTCTATGGCGGAATACCCTGCGATGCGGGCAATACCGATGCCAATTCAAGCTACAAGTTTGTGCCGGCATTCGGCGCTTCGGCACCACCCACCGCTGATGTCGCTTGGCTTCAGCGGTGCGTGATCACTGAGGGCCTCGTACCTCGCCTCGGTCTTGTGAGGCCGTAGGACCTTTAAATGTCCGTCCGGTAAAGGCCAGGGCAATCGAGTGGCAGCCAAGCTGCGGAAAACGCGAGGCGCTCTCAACAATACTGATTTGAGGGGGTCCTTAAGGGCACCTTGAACCACGCTCAAAGCGGCTTCAAAACTGCGTTGAGCTTGCGGTCACGAAATGCAATTAAGGTCACTCAGTCCGTAGCCTGCTGAAGGAGTGATGATTTTGAAGCGAGCCTTATTTTTTCTGTTTGTAATTGCCTGGTACCCAAACGTCGCATTCGCGTCTGATCACGCGGTCGCGGCCACGCAGAACACTCCAGCGGCTGCGATATGCATGTCTCTTGCCGATTTTCAGAAGTTCTCGATCGATGAAGCTGGCTTTATCCTCAATAACTTCTCTGCAAGGGAGGTGAAGGACATACAGTCAGATATGATGCAGCTGGAAACTTCCTATTCAATCGCAAACCGCAGCAATCAACCCGTAAGACTTTCAGTCGATTTTGTTTATCTCGACGAAAAGAACAGCATAGTTGCTGCGTTAAGTGGGATAGCTGAAGAGTGGCGAATTGACCCCGCCATAACAACCAAGGGGAAGGGAAAGACATTCATTGCGGCAGGCACGCTTGAAGAGGTGAAAACGGTCTGCCTTCGGGCATTCGGCACTTTCCCCGAGAAGTCCCCTTGAGCGGCCAAAGCAGCTCAACGCTTTGTCATAACGTGTTTTGAGAGGTCCCAATACTCTTCGCATTTTTGCATCGCAAGGCGACATGAATCAGAGTATCCAGCGTTGGGCGTCGGCGGCGTCCCCTTGAACGTTCGAGGATACCAGCCCGCCCAATGCCATTTACCTTTGGTCGGGCCGTGCGCTTCTTTTCTAACTCTGCCTACAGCTCCATCGCCGTCATAGCCGATCCAGTCAAAGTCGGTAGGCGGGTCATTCTGGTCCAGCTGCGTGCGCCGCCACTTATATTTGGGTCGGTATGGGTCGTCGGACATGGAAGACAGTATAGGACGCGGTCAAGCTATTTTGCCAGTGGCCGATACGCCTGCGATAGCGACTTTGACACACTGATCAGAAACTGGCGAAATTCCGATTTCTCCTGTCAAAATTCCGAAATCGCGCTACAGGGTACATTCTCATTGAAGATGAATGGTAGCGGGAGAGGGACTTGAACCCCCGACACGCGGATTATGATTCCGCTGCTCTAACCACCTGAGCTACCCCGCCACAGGGAAAACGTGACAGCCATGTGA
>Ga0075365_10000058_pt1 | contig 34000 bp, 37 predicted proteins | sample EndMetdeltDD1765_FD_71387 | JGI IMG/M metagenome (GOLD analysis project Ga0075365, IMG submission 71387) | Populus endosphere microbial communities from Tennessee, USA - Endosphere MetaG P. deltoides DD176-5 | ecosystem: Host-associated > Plants > Roots > Endosphere | place: USA: Tennessee... | reverse complement strand
GGCCCAGCTAGCGATAGCTATGAACATGTTCTGAACATGATGAAGAGTGGTGCCAACGGTTTCCGTTTGAACTTTAGCCATGGTAGCCACGAAGAGCACGGTCAGCGTATCGAGTGGGTCCGCAAGGCAAGTGCCGAATATGGCAAGCCTGTTGCAATCCTGCAGGACTTGCAGGGTCCAAAAATTCGCCTCGGTGACTTTGAGGGTCAGATTGATGTTAAGGCTGGTGACGCATTGCAATTCCAGTTTGGCGCTAACTACGAAGAAACTGGTATTATTCCAATCCAATACGACCTCAGCAAAAAAATGAAGGTTGGCGAACGCCTCTACTTGTTCGATGGCCGTTTGCGCGGTGTTATTGGTGATATCTCCGAAGAAGGGGTGCTGACTGTACAGATTGACAACGATGGTTTCCTTTTGAAGCGCAAGGGTATGAACCTGCCAGACACAGACTTTGGTGGTGACATTTTGACCGAAAAAGATCTTCGTGACCTCGAATATGGTTACACCCAAGATATCGACTATGTTGCGCTGAGCTTCGTTCAGTCGGCTAATGACATTATTAACTTGCGTAAGCTGATGACCGAAAACGGCTCTGACGCAAAAATTATTGCAAAAATCGAAACACAGGCAGCTATCGAAGACGAAGCCCTCGAAGAAATCGTAAAGGTTTCTGACGGCGTGATGGTTGCGCGTGGTGACCTTGCTGTTGAAGTAAGCCCCGAAGCCGTACCAGTTGTGCAGCGCAACATCCTTGGCCTCTGCCAGAAGTATGGCAAGATCAGTATCGTCGCTACGCAGATGCTTTTGAGCATGACTGATAACCCAGATCCAACTCGTGCTGAGGTTTCTGACGTTGCCAACGCCGTTATTACGGGCGCTGACTGTGTGATGCTCTCTGAAGAGTCTGCTAACGGCAAGTACCCCGTTGAGGCAGTTGCAACCATGAAGCGCATTATTCTCTACACTCAGAACAATGCTGCCCTGAACCCAATCTACACTGCTGACCGCAACACTGGCAATTTGCAGGAAGCGATCACTTCTGGTGCGCTTGCACTTGCTGAACAGATTAAGGCCTCAGCGATTATTGCTCAGACTAAGTCAGGTCCAACTGCACTCAGTATTGCTGCTCGTCGTCCAAACATGCCAATCGTAGTCGTAACATCAACACCTCGTGTTGCTACCCAGATGTCACTGATGTACGCAAGCAAGTCATTCCTTCGTGAAGATGTCGAAAACGTTGGTGCAAGTCTGGCTGAATGGCTCAAGGAACAGCGTGTCTTTGAAACAGGTGATCGCGTCGTTATCGTATCTGGTCACCAACCAGGACTCATTGGCGGCACCGATACCATCAAAGTTCGCGTACTTGCCTAGCATATCTCCGAACGCTAAAAGAGCCCCCAAGGGGCTCTTTCTTTATGCCAAATTTTATTATATAGTATGCCTGACTATCCTCACGGGTGTCACTTCCGAATTACACACCGGTGTAATTCACTTCACAGAGCGGAGACAGCGGTGGACCTGTACAGCTTTTTGGACCTGTCGCTGCCGGAAGGCAACCTTCGGGCATTCGGAGTCGTTCGTACTCACGTCAGGCTGCCCCAGGGCTACTGGCCGAGCCTCAGCGTGCATGTACTGCTCTATGCAGCAGCAGGTTCGTCGTTGACCTTTCCTGAAGTCACGCCCGAACGAGATCTCCAGAACGGAGAATTCGTTGCATTTGAGATCGAACCCGGCATGCACGTCTGGCCACAGCGTGATGCGGACGAACGACCGACGGGTGGTTTCCATCTGCTGGTCACCAGCAGGTCAGCATTGCCGAGCCTGAACGCCATCATGACGAGCAGTTGTATGCGGGTTACTCCTGAGTACCTCAAAAAGGCCTCGGATATCTTCACCCGCACCGGACATGTGGGCGTACTCGGATGCGTCGAAGACCAGTGGCCTGCCTTCAGTGCTGTTCAGCATGCTCTGCAAGCACGAGCGGCAATGGGTCGGACTGTGGTTGTCATCATGCATAAGTCGGCCTTGCCCTTTGACGCGCTTGGCTAACACGCCGTGTGGGTGCGGAGGGGAGTCTTCGGACTTGGCAACTCGTGGCATCTGCCGCGACACTCCGCCCAACCGTCCTCCGCTCTGTTCCCCACCTCAGTACATATATGGCTATGTGTTCAGGTGGGGATTTTTTGTGGGGCGCCTTCAGGTAAGCTGGTATAATCGAAGTAAGCATAAGAGGTTTTGTAATGTTTACGAAAAAAACGATTAAGGATGTCGACTTGCAGGGCAAGCGCGTACTGTTGCGTGCCGATTACAACGTACCACTCGAAAATGGCAAAATTACCGATGATTACCGCATCAAACAATCACTTGAAACCGTAAAAGCACTCCTCGAAAAAGATGTTAAGCTAGTGATCTGCTCACACCTGGGGCGTCCTGAGGGCAAGCGCGACATGCAGTTTAGCCTGACGCCGGTGGCACAGCGTTTGAGCGAACTTCTGGGGCAGGAAGTGCAGTTTGCAAAAGACTGTCTTGGTGAAGAAACCCAAAAACAGGTAGGCGCACTGCAGCCAAAGCAAATCCTCTTGTTGGAAAACCTTCGCTTTTACCCCGAGGAAGAAAAGAACGACCCGGATTTTGCCTGCAAGCTGGCGAAATACGCTGATATTTTTGTACAGGACGGTTTTGGCGTCGTCCATCGCGCACACGCCAGTACTGAAGCGATTACGCATCACTTGCCGAGTGTAGGTGGGCTTCTTTTAGAGCGCGAAGTTGATGTAATCACTCGTGTGGTGGATACACCCGAACGGCCGCTCATGGCTATCGTTGGTGGCGCCAAGATCTCTGACAAAATTGACGTTCTAAATCGCTTTATCGATATTGCTGACTTTATCGCTATTGGTGGCGCTATGGCGAACACCTTTTTGGCAGCTCAAGGCATTGATATCGCCAAAAGCAAGTACGAACCTAATGATGTGCCGATTGCGAAAGATATCCTGACCAAAGCTAAGCAAAAGACCGAGAAAGAACGCTTTATCTTTTATGTACCTCAAGATGGCGTTGTTGCAAAGAAACTCGATAAGACGGCCGAAACCCGTATCGTTGATTGGGACGCACATATGATTGCGGAGGTTGAAAGCTACCCCAAGCAACCGCCGGAATCCAGTCGCGTGATTGGCGACGACGAAATGATCCTGGACATTGGGCCTTTTTCGGGCGCATTTATCGCTGGTGGAATCCAATTGGCGAATACCGTCGTCTGGAATGGTACGATGGGCGTTACCGAGACGCCAAGTATGCAAGGCCCGGTCGGGCCGTTCGCCCGTGGTACGGAGCTTATTATTGACGCAATTATTGGTGACTATGGGCATCGGCCATACAGCCTCGTGGGTGGCGGCGATACTGTTGGCTACGTTGAACAGCGTGACCTTGTTGGGTCGTTCGACCACGTTTCAACAGGTGGTGGCGCCAGTCTTGAACTGATGTCAGGACGCAAACTACCCGGCGTTGAAGCACTTGAGGATAAGTAGGTTTTGTAATTGTTCGCACGCTTATGCTAAGCTACAAATAGTTCAAAGCGCACAAATATGGCTCGAAAAGTATTATTAGTTGGTAACTGGAAAATGCACCTGAATGTTAGTCAGGCGAGTTTGCTAGTACATCGCTTGCACGAGCGGACCCGCATTCACCGCGACATCGAAATAGTGCTGGCACCAAGTTTGTTGGCGCTCCAACCCATGAGTCTGCAGATTGACCGACGCAAATTCCGTCTGGCTGCCCAGAATGCCTATCATCATGACGAAGGTGCATTTACCGGAGAAGTCTCGTTTACAATGCTCCGTGACATTGTGCACTATGTTATTGTCGGCCATTCTGAGCGCCGTATTTACTTTGGGGAAGACCTTGAGATGGTACGCGATAAAGTGCAGGCTGCAATTCGCAATGGCATTATGCCAATCTTGTGTGTTGGTGAGACAAAGCATGAACGTGACGAAGGTCAAACCAGGCAGGTGTTACATGATCAGGTCACGTCTGCGCTCAGCAACCTAACCGCAGCAGAAGTCGCCAACGTTGTTATCGCATACGAGCCTGTTTGGGCTATTAGCACCTTTGGGGGTGAGCTCGCCAAACCAGGTGAAGCGGCAGAGGCTATTACGTACATTCGGAGTCAGGTAGAGAGCCTGTATGGTTCACATACGGCGTCGATGATCCGCGTGCTATATGGTGGTAGCGTTGACGAACAGCTGGTTCGCGGGTATTTGGAGATTGACGGCTGCGACGGAGCCTTAGTGGGCGGCGCAAGTATTAACCCATATAAGTTTGCAGGAATTATCGACGCCGCGTACCGTTTACAGCACGAGGCCGATAATGAAGCCTAAGAAAGGCGCCAAGAAAGCGCATCCAAAGAAAGTTTTTGATGTTATGCGTCCAGGAAAAACAGCCGCCGGCGCAACCTCGCGACCGGTTATTGTTGGCCACAAGCCCCAAATTAAAGATCCTATGATGTCGGAGCGCGATGATGCGCAGCGACCATTATTAGATAGTAAGCAGAAGGTGGCAGTTGCTCCGACAACTTCCACGTCGCCGTCTGCAGCTGAGCCATCACAAGTGCCAGCGCAGCCGTCGCAACCAGACACTTCGTCCCCAGCTGCTCCTGCCGTGCCGACTATCGAGAAGGCACCTGAAACACCGCCGGAAACTGTGGCCGCGCTCGCACTGGCCGATACCGTTGAAGCACCAGCGGCATCACCGAACCTTCCTGCTGATAAACCTGTGCAAACTCCCGTGGCAACACCGCAGCAAACCCCGGCAGCACAAGAACCCGTCGAAGGTACACCACGATCAACTACGTTGCCCGAAACCAAAGAGAGTACCGGTATTATTTTTGAAGATGTTCCAACTGCAGATGACGTTCTGCCTGCATCGGCTGATAAGCCAGCAGACGCCCCTGCTGAATCAATAGAGCCGTTGCCCGTGCTGCCACCTGAAGAGTTGCCAAAGGCCCAGGTTTTTGTGGCGCACCACAGCAGTAACACTGGTGGCATGAAAGTCTTTTTGATTTTGTTGGCAGTTATCATTCTGGCTGTTATTGCGCTGGACGTTATGCTTGACGCTGGCTTTCTGTCAATTGATGCCATTCCGCATACCAATTTCTTGTAGACAATTACTTTACATGCTGGCAACTTTGCAGTAGTCTAGCATGATGAAAATGACACTCGAAACTCAATCAAGAATCCGTCGTGCACTTCCGACGGCTACTATTTGCACTGCCCTTGGCGTGGTGGTTGTGCTTGGTATTAGCACCAATGGTGAAGAAACCGCCAGCTATCCGCAGCAGCCAGAGTACTCCTGTGCCGATAATCCTCGCGGGTATGTTCTACGACAAATCGGCGAGCAAAGTGTGACGGCAGTTCTGGGTGTTAGGAGCGACGATGAAGACCGCCAGCCAAGCATGGATAATCTTGTAACTGTAACGGGCGATAAACGGGCTGTAACCGTTATGCTGCCGGGCGGCTCACGGGTTATTTACCCGGAACTGCTCGAGCAGGGTAAGTCGGTTGAATTATCCGACCCAACAAATGCATCCGTTCGCATGGCTTATGTTGATGGCGAACCGGCGATTGGTATAGCGTGCAGCTCAGATGCCTGGGACGGTACGGTGTTTGATGAGAATACTGACTTTGCGCCACTCCAACAGGTGAATAATTAGTTACAACAGCTTTCGTCGAAGATTATTGCTACAATAAAGCATATGTTTGATGATATTTCTGATCCTTGGGCGGATGAGGCTGCCTCTGCAGGTCCCGAAGAAGAACTCGTACGGGGGCTGAACGACGAGCAACGCCGCGCGGTTGAGACGACTGAAGGCCCACTGCTTATTCAGGCCGGAGCTGGTTCGGGTAAAACAAAAACTTTGACGCATCGAATTGCGTATCTGATCTCTTCGCGCCGCGCGTCAGCCTATAACATCTTGGCAGTGACCTTTACGAATAAAGCCGCCCGTGAAATGCGTGAGCGTGTCGCAGTATTATTGGGTGAAGACCCTGATAACCGCAGCTTTATGCCATACATGGGCACGTTCCACTCGATTTGTGTACGCATTCTTCGACAAGATGGTGAGGCAATCGGCATCCCACGAAGCTTTGTGATTTTTGACGAGTCCGATCGTATTGCTGCCGTCAAACAGGCCTGCAAGGAGCTATCGGTTGATGAAAAGAGCTATCCGGCAAAACTTTTGGCCGGTATGATCAGCAATGCCAAGAATGACCTTATGACACCCGAGGATTTTGCGGGTGTTGGTTCTAGCCCGGCAGAGCGTACTGCTGCACAGGTGTACCCATTGTATGAGCGGGCCCTCAAAGAAGCGGCTGCGATGGACTTCGACGATCTTATCGGCAAGACGGTGCATCTTATGACGACGCAAAAAGAGGTACGTGAGAAGTGGCAACGTCGCTTTAAGTACATCATGATCGACGAGTACCAGGATACTAACGCTGCGCAATATAAGTTAGTGCGTATGATGACCAACGACCACAACAACATCGCTGTGGTGGGTGACGACTGGCAGAGTATTTACAGCTGGCGTGGCGCTGATTTTCGCAACATCTTAAACTTCGAAAAAGACTTTCCTAATTGTACGGTTATTAAGCTTGAGCAAAATTACCGAAGTACGAAGGCTATTTTGGACGCAGCACACGCGATTATTACCAAAAACCAGCAGCGTTCTGATAAAAAGCTCTGGACTGATTCGAGTTCGGGTTTGCCAGTTCAGATGCTGCAAGTCGCCAATGAGCGCGCCGAAGGCGAAGCAATTGTTCGTCGTATTCGGAGTGGTGTTGATGGTGGCGCTCGCAAGTATTCACATTATGCTGTGCTATACCGTACAAATGCCCAGAGCCGTTCGATTGAGGAAACGTTTATCCACTACGGTATCCCATATCGTATCATCGGTGGTCAACGCTTTTATGACCGCAAAGAAATCAAGGACCTTATGGGGTACCTGCGTTTGATTTATCAGCCAGAGGATCGCGTGAGTTTTCAGCGTATTGTTAACACGCCGGCGCGCGGTATTGGCGCCCGGTCAGTCGAGAACTTCTTTCAGTGGAAACAGAACAACCGCATGACACTGCTGGAAGCATTGACTGAGATTGAAGAGTGCGACATGTTAACGGACCGCGCAATTAAAGCGCTTTCTGAGTTGGGTGATATGCTCGTGACGCTCCGTAGCCTGATCGAAGATACCCCACCGGCGGGCATTATCGACAGCTTGATTAGGCGGCTAGACTACTACAATTTCGTCAATGACGGTACGCCGGCTGGTGAGTCAAAACAAGAGAACGTCAAAGAACTGCTCAGTGTGGCGCAAAATTATGCCGACGAAGGTCTTGATATGTTCCTCGAAGAAGTTGCGCTGGTGAGCGATGTTGACCAGGCGGATACCGAGGGAAACGCCGTCACGTTTATGACCTTGCACGCAGCAAAGGGACTGGAATTTCCAGTGGTCTTTATGGTAGGTATGGAAGAGACCGTTTTCCCAACCTCTCGTTCGCTCTATGATGAAGCCTCAATGGAAGAGGAACGCCGGTTGTGCTACGTAGGCATGACGCGCGCCCGCGAAGAGCTGTACATGATCTATACAGTGAGCCGTATGTTGTATGGCCTGGCTCAGCAAAATCCACCGTCTCGTTTTTTGAGTGAAGTTGACGCTGAGTTCAAGCCAGATGCCGGTATCTACGGCCAAAGCTTGAACTTTGCTGGCTTTAAAAAGATGCCGACACAAGCAGACCCTGAAGATGCGCCAGTTGTAGATGATGGCGAACCACGATACGTTCCTGACGTACAAGAAGGTGACGCGGTACGCCATGCAACGTTTGGCATCGGCCAGATTATGGAATTGAATGGCGACAATGCCACGATTTACTTCAAGGGCAAGGGTGCTAAAAAGATCAATATCAGCTTTGCGCCAATCGAAAAACTAGAGTAGGGAAGAGTGGACAACGGCAGAGGGGCGATGCGGTCGTAGTGACCATGTACACCGCCCGTGCCAGACGACAGAAGGTCACGCAGTGTCGGTGCGTTCTCGCTTCAATTCTTCTTTGTTCAGATGGTGGAGCGAGTAGATGCCGACGCATACGAGCATATCCGCCAGGATGTGACAGAAGTACGGCAGTCCGCCGCCCAGGACCATCAGTTTGGTCGAAACACTGCCCAGCAGGCCGAATTCGACGCCCAGGATCGCAATGCGCTCAATGGCCTGATACATCAGACGCTTCCAGATGAGCATGCCGGGGTAAGCCAGCACGATGAAGCCGCCGATGCTGGCGAGCTGTTGTACTGCAATGCTCATTGGCACCACGGTGCTCGCAACGCCGATAGCCGCGACCAAGAGGCCACCCAGTACCCTGTTGAATCTCCAGATGTTGGCATCGATCCTCTCGACGAAGATGAGCATCAGAAGATAGAACGCCCAGGCCATCAGGCCCGGCAGTCCCAGCCACAGGGTATGGTCGAAGAAGCGCATGAGAACCTTCCGGTCTTGTCCACTCTTGTACGTTCGGGGTCGAACGTGACGATAATATACTGATAACGACAATAATGCAAATACGCCCGCTTTGTCGTAATTTGCTATACTGGAGAGAGCTCGTCTTGCGAGGATTGCTGAGTTTACAAAACTCGCCGAGTTTTCTGCTATGCCTAAGAAATTTCTTTATTTCAAAAAGCGCGTTGGTGTTCATCAACGCAAACACGTTCGACGTTTTAAGCGTGCTGCCAAAAAGCCGCACATTGCTATTCCTTTTGTGACGTTTGGCGGCTTGCTTTTACTTGGCGTCGTGACGTTTCTCGTTCTGAATGGTGGTAGTCCAACCCTCAAGGACAGCGACTCTAACATTGTTATTGTTGATTACGACAAGCACCGCCAAACGGTACCGACGCGGGCTAAAACAGTTGGCCAGCTTTTGACTAAGCTACACATCACGCTGAATACTGGCGATGTTGTAGAGCCGGCTAGAGATACTGAGATTATTGGTGACAATTTTCGCGTGAATGTCTATCGGGCGGTTCCCGTAACGGTGATTGATGGCGACCAGAAAACTTATGCCTCGAGTGCTGCATCAACACCGCGCAGTATCGTAAAACAGGTAGGCGTACAGGTGTACCCCGAAGACAAACTGACGTTGTTGCCAACCTATAATTTCCTAAGCGATAGCTCGATCGGCGAGCGCGTAGTTATTGATCGTGCCACGCCAGTGAACGTCAACCTCTATGGCACACCGCTGTCAATCCGAACACATGCCAAAACAGTCAAAGACCTCTTAAAAGAGAAGAACATTAAAGTGCAGAGCGGTGACACGGTGCAGCCAGCTGAAAATACCCCCATTACCGCAAACTCTCAGGTCTTTGTTATTCACAAAGGCAAACAAATTATTAGTGAAGAACAACAAATTGCCATGCCTACTGAGACAGTTGAAGACAGTAGTTTGAGCTTTGGTACGACTGCGGTCCGTCAACAAGGCTCGCCAGGTACCAAAGTTATTACGTATGAAATTGAGCTGCAAAATGGCGTCGAAGTTGGCCGTCGCGCAATCCAGGAAGTGGTTAGCGTCCAGCCGGTAACACAAGTTGTAGCAAAGGGTACCTATGTAAATATTGCCAAAGACCGTACGTCGGTTATGGCCGCAGCAGGGATTGCACGCTCTGATTACACCTATGTCGACTACATCGTTGAGCATGAATCGCACTGGAACCCGGTTGCCCAAAACAGCCGTTCAGGTGCCTATGGTTTGTGCCAGGCTTTGCCGGGTAGTAAGATGGCTTCGGCAGGTAGTGACTGGCAGTCCAACCCGGTCACGCAGCTGAAATGGTGTAGCAGCTATGCAACACAGCGGTTTGGCGGCTGGGCGGGCGCATATAATTATTGGGTTTCACACGGATACTGGTAGGATATGAAAGAATTACCGAATACTAAAAAATCACTTGGTCAGCATTGGTTGCATGATGAATATAGCCTCGATGCTATTGTTGAGGCGGCTGATGTACAGCCACAGGATACCGTACTTGAGGTGGGTCCTGGCCCGGGTACCCTAACGACCAAATTAGTGCAGCAGGCAGCGCAAGTGGTTGCCGTCGAGTTCGATCATGACCTGGCAAAAGAACTGCCGGTGCGTGTGCCGGCAGCGAATCTGACTGTTACAGAGCAGGATATCTTGCAATTTGATCTAGCGAGCCTGCCTGCGGGCTATAAAGTGGTGGCAAATATTCCATACTATCTTACCAGCAACCTGTTACGCGTATTGTGTGAGCATCCTAACCATTTTTCAAAAGCGGCCATCCTGATTCAAAAAGAAGTTGCCGAGCGGGTGTGCGCTAAACCTGGCAGCATGTCACTCCTCAGTGTCAGCGTGCAGTTTTACTGCCAGGCAAGTCTTGGTGAACTGGTTCCGGCATATCTCTTTACACCTCCACCCAAAGTTGACTCACAGGTGCTCGAACTAACATTCCGCGAGCAACCATTGTTCCCTGATGTCGATACCAAAGTATTTTTCCGTGTTGTGAAGGCTGGCTTTGCTCAGCGACGCAAGACATTGCTGAATTCTTTGAGCAGCGGCTTGAGCTTGTCGAAAGAGCAAACCGAGGCACTCTTGGCGGCTGCGCACATTGACGCCGGCACTCGTGCTCAGGCTCTCACGCTTGATGACTGGTACGCGCTCTATACTGTCTACAAAGACGCTTAACACGTTAAGTATTCTGGTATACTTAAGACCAGAGGATATTTATGGAAGTGCAACAGGCAAATAGCTATCTACTGCAGCATGTTTCGAGTATTATCGATCGGCAGCTCGACCAGATATTGCAAGAGCAGTTGGGGATCGGTCAATCACAGGCTAAGATTATTCACATACTCCGAACACAGCAAGAAGTAACACAGCGCAGGCTGGCGGATAGCCTGGGGCAAACCGAGGCAAGCGTGAGCCGTCAGATTAAAATCCTGCTCTCACGCGGGCTTCTGACCTCGCAAACTAATCCAAAAAGTCGCCGTGAACATAGTATCGTGCTGACGGCTAAAGGTATAAAAATCAGCGAGGCAGCACAAGCAGTTGCTGATCGCTATACACAATCGCTATTTGATGGACTGAGCGAGAAAGGGCAGACGCATCTTATGGAAGTGCTGGTGAGAATGCATGCGATTACATGTCAGGCCGGTAAACTAACGGCCTGTGATCATCCCTACGCCCTGTAGGCGCTTTAGTGCTGGCCAAAGTAGTGTTCGCTGGCATGGCGCAGGCGCTCTAAGATTTCACGGTGTTTTTCAAAAACGTGAAAGTGCGGGTCCTGGCGGAAATAGCGAAAGCCTTCTTCGGGCTTTTCCATGCGATCGAGCATTTCGTGGAGTTCTTTTGTTAATTGCTTGGCGTCGATGAGCGCGCGTTCATATTCCTGGCTGTAGTTTTCGTTAAACATTAGAATTCTCCTTATACTACGTAGTATAGACGCATTCGCATAATAATTATTATGATGGTATAGTATAGATTGCTTCGGATTTCCGCAGCAACCGACAAGCGGATGAAATGGGAACCAAGAACGTGAACGTATTGCCCAGGGGCCAGTACGCCAGACTCGCTGCACAGCAATCTGTCCAGGCGAAGTCCGATACCATATGGGACTTCCTTCAGGAGCAGATGCGCAGTGTGAGACTGGCAATGGCCGCAATGCGCTGGGCAAAGCTACTGCAAGACGATGTCGCCACCAAGCGCGGAGAACAATCTCCACACGAAGCCGTGGCAGAGCACGCCGAAGAACGTCTCCAGCAGGCGACCGATGGACTGCTCAACGATGCAGAAGTAAAGACGGTGGTGGAATTCCTTCACAAGGGCTGGCTGTATGGCGATGCACTGCTCAGCTGGCACCAGCAGCACACCGATACTACACCACCTCCGGTGGAAGTCGGCGCTCTGCCTGTCCGAAAGCGTGCTGTCGCCCGGCAGTAAACCCCCCAAGATACCCCAGGCGTATGAAGCCAGGGCACTGACTCATTGACCGACAATGCTGATGAGCGGACGCCCAGGCCTGCGCACTCGCGCATTTTTTTACCCTCCTGGTCGTCCGCTTGTCACTATTCTCCTAGATGTTTCTGAGCATAAGCGTTTACATCTGTTACAAAGATGATATAATAGATATCACTGTGGGGCTGAATTTTAAGCTCGACGTTGGACTTTATCGGTTAGATCAGCAGGTCGCTTGTCAGCGTTATAGGCAAAACCCAATAGTTGCAAAATCTACTATTGCTAGTGCTGTAGACTCAATCTTGGCTGCCCGTGAAAAGGTCGCTTTGAAGCCAGCCTTCGCACTCGCTGCCTAATTTAGGTAGCAAATGTCTGACGTGACGCCAGATAGCTGAAAGACGTTTTATATCCTTCCGGACGCTCGCGTAGTAGTGTTCGTGCTATGCGCTAAGACCTGAACTGGGCCAGTATGTAATTTGTTTGTTTTTATGCGTACTGACTAAGATTTTTTAAACAGACTATGCCTGTAGACGACTAACCAAGATAAACCGGCGGACGCGGGGGCGGTACCCGCCAGCTCCACCAAAGTAAAAAGATCACCATCTGGTGGTCTTTTTACTTTCTTAGGGATTGAAGGGTACCGTGAATATTAGCTGAATCAACAGTGTTGATTCAGATTCTTCTAGTCTGTACCCGCCAGCTCATGAGGAGACGAATTTGTAGATCTGCTCAGTAAGTTTTTTTGCGCCAGGTGACATATCATCGTAGTTATGAATATGGCCTATGGCCTTCTTCGCAAAGGCGACTTTGTCGTTTACTGTTCCACTTTTGTCAGCATAAGGGGCTTTACGTTTACGACTAGCAGGCCTTTTAAAACAGTTATCTATGAAATTACCCAGCAATTCTGACTCATAATCCTGCTGAGATACTTTGTCGAAGATTTTAGTATCGCCTCTTTCGTAACCTTTAATTACTTCTTTAATAACATGTGGTGCTAGCAGATTTTCAATTTCGCGAGCCTCTAACTCTATAAAGTTGTCTTTGAGCTCATTCTGGAGTATTTTTTTGCGCTCCACCTTCATATTGGCCTCATCTTTATCGGCGATAAGCATCATAGTACCGCAAAGTCTTTTAGCACTAATTTTTGCTGCTGAATTACTACTGTGTTTACCCAGGTTATCAATAAATGACCAGTGAACTATATTTCCCCCTCCATACTCAAAGAACGAATAGTCAATATCTTGAAGGGGTATTTTTTCAATTTTATAATGCTTGGTATAAAGGTTGAGATAGTGGTCCAAGTATAGTCTGTCTGTAATGCCCTCTACCCAGACGGTCTTATTGGCTAAAAAAACAGAAGTATTCTGTACGCCTATCTCTTCTAATATTGATCTATCACCGTAAGCCTCCAGCCTGACCTCACATATCTCCTTTTGCTTATCTCGCTTACACGAATAAATGCTGACGTCGTTATATTGTATGGTTAAGTCAAGAAAGTGGTTTGAGTGCGTAGTTATAAAGAACTGGTGATTATTCTTTTGCTGCAGGACATCGAGTAGGATTCTTTGCATGCCTGGATGAAGGTTTAGTTCGGGCTCTTCAATAAATAAAAGCACTCTATCGTATTCAAAGAGAGGGAACGTTAAGATGATCAAATTTTGGATACCATCACCTAGCATGAAAATGGGGCGTTCGGGCTGTGATCCAATTTTTACATCGACAACGTCAGAGCTTTCCTTGGGAATTATGACAACGTCCTCCTTATTGAAAAGACTGTCACTCAAGAATTTTTGGTATTTGGCAATCTTGTCCCTCTGAGCCTGATCTCCGAGAAGCATACTACGAACTCTCTTATAGATAGATTGACCCGTAAATATATCTATATTTGATTTTAAAGAGTAGTTCTTTCTTATTCGTTCAGCGAACCTGTCTTCTTCAGCGCCAGTGCCAATGCCGAAATCATTAAGAGAGCGTATGATTGGTATGTAACAGACAGGAATGCTACTGTAGTCTTTTGGCAATTGTTCAAAAATATCAATAAGTTTCTGGTGTCTATCTACAAACTCGCTAATAGCTCTTTTAAATAGGTCCTCATCTACATAACCTTCTCGGGTTGTGTTTATTTTAATAGGTGACCTAAGTCGGCTTATAAGCATCAGAAACGCATCTGCCTGGTCATTTCTCTTAGGCTCAACGTGTGTGAATGAATAATTGGTGAAATTTATCGCTTCCAGTGCGTGTATTTGATGTTGCGTATCAAAGGATACGACTCTTTTATACATATCATGATTGCTGATGCTGGCCGCCCAGTCTTCTTGCATGGCCTGTAGTCCAGGAGCAATTTCGTCAAACCCGTTAATCTTATATGCAAATCGTTGAGGGTATAGATTTGCCATTGCGCGCAATAATCTGCTTTTTCCTGCATTGTTTGTGCCAATAAAAATGTTAAAGTGCCCCAGCTTATCAATAGAGTGATTGGCCCTCTGATTTTCAAACCATAAGTTAAAACCTTGTTTTTCTATATCCTTAAGATCAGCAGAGGTAATTTTTGCATACGTTTTTTCGGTCATTACAAAAGCTCCGTTTGTTTAAATTATACACGCTAATCCACATATAATTTGTGATTTTGGAATAGGGTATACTACAAATCATGAGCGAACTAATAGACCTTGCAGACGCAAACGGTGCCATTGTGGCGACGGGTGTTCTGCGTGATGATTCTGCCGAATACGAAGGCGCACACATGCAAATCGTAATTGCTGTTATTCGCAATAAAGCAGGCAAAATTTTAGTACACAAGCGATCTATGCAAAAACGAGTTAATCCTGGCGATATCGACCATGTGTGTGGTGGCATGTATTCTGGTGAGACACCTGAAAGCGCTGTAGAGCGTGAGGCTCGTGAAGAAGGTGGTGTGAATATCGCAAACGCCAAAATTATCCAAGCGGGGGTTAATGAATATAATCGCTACCGCTACTTGATTCTGGCCGAATCGGATGATGAGCCTGATCCAACATTTCTCGATCCTATAGAAGTCGAATGGGCGGCATTTTATTCTCTCGAGGAGCTGGAACAAAAACGTGACAGTGGTGAATTCACTTTTGTCGATGGCTTTTTCGAAGATATTGACCTTGCCTTAGCGCAGTAGCGATTTATTGCTATACTAGCTGGCATGAGCCATAAAGAATACTTCAAACTTATACCCGCTGTTTACCTGGTGCTTCGCCGTGACGATGATGTTTTGCTGCTGCGGCGAGCAAATACGGGCTACCAGGATGGGAATTATAGTGTGGTTGCTGGCCATTTGGATGGCGATGAGGTCGCCACGCAAGGCCTGATTCGTGAGGCGAAAGAAGAAGCTGGCATCACGGTCAATACACAAGATATCAAATTGGTGCATACTGCGCACCGCTTAACACGCAATCAACCGGGCAATGAGCGTCTTGATCTGTTTTTTGAGGTTCGTAATTGGCAAGGCGAGGTCACTAATATGGAGCCGCATAAGTGTGATGAACTCGCTTGGTATCCGCTTGCTAATCTGCCGGCGAATATGATTCCCTTCGTGCGTCGTGTGCTGACCGATATCTCCAATGGCGTGTACTACTCGGAATACGAAACCGAGCCGCTCGAATAGTTGCCATAAGCATAACGGTGCTATACTACGTGCATGAATAGTGCTGTACGCATTGAGGGTGTTACCGTGGTGCTTGGTGGAGCGTTCACGGCGCTCAAAGATATATCGGTAGAGATTTCACCAGGAAAAGTAGTCGGTTTTATTGGTCCGTCGGGTGCGGGTAAAACGACACTCATGCGTGCTATTGTGGGTCGCCAGCGAATTACCGAAGGCGCCATTTCAATTTTTGATCTGCCGGCAGGCTCGCCGCAGCTTCGTCCGCAACTGAGTTATATGACCCAGGAGGTTTCGGTGTATAGCGATCTGACGGTGCGCGAAAATATTGCCTATTTTGCCACGGTTTTTGGTGTGCCCAAACGACAGGTCAAGTCGCAAGTCGCGAGCATTTTGCAAACAGTACATCTGACCGATCACGCCGAAAGTATGGTCCAAGAGCTATCTGGTGGACAGAAGCAGCGCGTGTCACTGGCGATCGCGCTGATTGGCTCACCAAAATTAATGGTACTCGATGAGCCTACGGTTGGCTTGGATCCGGTACTACGCGAAGAGCTGTGGATGTTATTTCGGACGCTCGCAAAGCAGGGCACAACACTTTTAATCTCTAGTCATGTTATGGACGAGGCTGAACGGTGTGACGAACTATTGCTCATCCGTGATGGCGCGCTGTTGGCCCATGGTTCACCGGTAGACTTGCAAAAGCAAACCAAGACGACAACTGTCGAGCAGGCGTTTCTTACGCTGGTCGGAGGTAGAAAATCATGAGTTTGCGCAAGACGCTGGCAACCACTAAACGGGTTTTGGGCCAACTGCACCACGATAGGCGCACATTAGGACTCGTGCTGCTGGTGCCTGTTTTGTTAATTACACTTCTAAAATACGTCTTTGACGGCGAGCCACGAATGTTCAACGCTATAGCACCGATTATTTTGGGCATCTTTCCACTGTTAATGATGTTTTTGGTGACATCAATTGCTACGCTGCGCGAGCGTACATCTGGCACACTTGATCGCCTCATGACCATGCCAATGTCTAAGACTGACTTGATCTTTGGCTATGCGCTGGCATTTTCGCTACTCGGTCTTGTGCAGGCTTGCATCACGAGTTTTGTGACACTTGGATTGCTTGATGTGACCGTTATGGGCGGTACATTGTTAGTATTGTTGACCGCTACTGCGGCGGCTTTTTTGGGTACAACACTTGGCCTATTTGTGAGCGCCTTTGCGCGTAATGAATTCCAGGCGGTACAACTGGTGATGCCGATTATTATGCCGCAAGTCTTGCTGTGTGGCCTATTTGTGGCCCGCGATCGCATGGCACGCCCACTTGAGTTACTATCTGATGTATTTCCACTGACCTATAGCGTTGACGCCATGAAGCAAGTGGCTTCGCAAACAGCATGGACGGGCACACTTACAAAAGATCTCTTAATTGTCTTTGGTTGCGGTGTGGTTGCGCTTTTTCTTGGTTCTGTTACTATTCGCCGCCAAGAATCATAGTGCAAAAACATTAGCGGTGTAGTATGCTTGGTCACTATGACCTATCTACACCAACCAAATCCCGAGATGACCAGCCCTGAGTATTGGGACGGCATTGACGTATATGACGATGATGGATTTGCCGGCCAAGAATTTTTGGCAGTGTCGCCAACTGCAAAGGTAGCCCTTGCTACTACTGTCCGCTTGACTGATTGCCTACAAGAAATTGCTGCTGGCAACTATGTCGAAACGCCGAGCTTTATGGGCGAGCGTTTTTGGGCTACGCCAGAGCAGTTTGCTGATGGCAGCGTCGTAATTATTGACAGCGAGCAATTGCGACGCCAGGTTACTGGACCTATGGTGGATGTACGACCGTATAGCCTGTACGACAGTGGACCGATTAGCGAGCCATTTGCTGAGTATTGGAAGCAGCAGGACAAACAGCAAGCTGCCCTTACCGATATGTTCGGCAGAGATGAAATGCACTTTCCTGAGGAAGTAACATACCGTCGTTCTCTCGAGTGGGGTGTTTGCGTAACTGGCACAACGGGAAGCCGTATCTTGCTAACGCGTGATTTGTTTGAGCCACGAACAATTAGAGGCGAAATTAATATAGCAAATGACGCTAACACTGGTCGCCTGATGCCCTTCGGCATAGGAACGGCCCAAGCCTATGAACTACAAACGAGCATTGCGTCATTCCAGATTGCCGAGCGAGTCCGTGGGGTGAATATCGTGCATCATGAGTTTGACTCAGCGGCTTTTACGGAGGCGTGTCAGCCTGACCTCAGCTTACCTCAGCGGCTCGGCCGTCTGATTGCCTCAAAGTTCTCATAGCGTTTGATATACTGAAAGCATAACGACAAAGGGGCGATATGAAGTATTTTGTCAGTGACGATCAGTATATTGTGGTGCTTGAAAAAGGTGAGCTATTGTTGGAGTGTCTCCGTGATTTTGTAGGTCAAACCGGCATTACAACTGCCTGGATTCAGGGACTTGGTGCCTCAATTGAACTGGAGATCGGTTCTTATAACCTTGAGACACGGGCGTATCAATGGCGGCAGTTTACTGGTGCTTATGAAATTACCGGATTGCAAGGAAACGTTGTGCGCGACGATGAAAATATGCCGCTCTTTCATTTACACGGCACCTTTGCTGATGCCGACTGCAAAGCCTACGGCGGCCACATTAATCGCCTGGTGGTGGGTGGCACGTGCGAGATCTTTGTTCAGCCAACAGCGGCACTGCTTACCCGCAGAACAGATGAAAACACTGGCTTACGGCTGTTGTGCGATGGTCCAGCGTAGCTACTGAAGTGCTCGAATGACGGCTGCGGCAATGGCTTTTTGGCCGGTAGCCGTTGGGTGGAAGGGGCCGGTAGCATTGAGGCCTTGAATCCAGGGGGTGCTCGAACAGACGTCGTGACCGGTAAAGTCAACCGGCGCAAAGCGTACAAATGAGTAGTGGCTGCTGACATTTTTAATGGTCTGATTTAAGGCTGCTACTTCGGCGTTCATCCAGGTTATCTCGCTTGCCGTAATGCTACTGTTCGGTGTTACGCAGTTTGCCGAGAGGGGATTGTAGTAGCCAGTCATGACCACAGTGGGCGGTGTGCCGCCGCTCCGACTTTGAATGTCCGAAAACAAATAGTACAACTTGAGCTGCAGGGCTTTTAGATAGGCATTCGCAAGCTTGGTGCTGCCGCTGGTGGCGCAGTTTGAGACATAGCATTGCTGCAAAAAGCTACTCCAGTGAGCATCATTCGCGCCCGCGGTGACGGTAATCAAGCGAGGAGTTCCTTGGGAAAACGCAGCATTCAATTGTGGCGGAATGTTTGGCCCCGGTACGCTTTGCGAGGTAAAGAGATCACCAGCTGTTGCGCCCTTACAGCTATTGTTGACCATCTTGAGCTTGGTGCTTTTGGAAACTTGCGTTGCATAGGCCTGTGGTGAACGACCGCATTGCTTGTCACGAGCGGTGGCGGCTGTACTCTGCGGTAATCCCCAGCCAGCGGCAACCGAATCGCCGAGTGCATAATAGACGTTGGCGGTCTTATTAGTGCTGGATGGTGGGATCATCAGATTAACGCCATACTGCAGACCCGACAGAATCGGATCACTTTGCTGGGCGTGCGCAACGCCGGTAAAGAGCAGGCTGACGATACTAATACTGGTGATGAACGAGACGATAATTCGACGGACCATAGTAAACCCCCTTATCACTTTTATTATACGCCCGTTGCCAAGTGGCGTGCGCTATACTATTTATAATGTACGAAGAAGAAGCACCATTGCCCTGCGCTGAAAAGCTGGCATTTGATACGCAAAAACAAGCCCAGGCAGCCGCGACAGTTGCGCTGCACCAGCACGGCACCTACCTGCACCCGTATGTGTGCCGCTATTGCGGACTTTGGCACCTTGCCAGTAATTAATTTGGTATAATTACTCAAAATTGAGGAGGTTATACGATGCAAGTTACCGTTGGCGCGTGGAATGTCGATAAAAACCTCGGCAATCCGGAACACTTTGATGATGTTGTGGCTGGCATCAATCTACTTAACGCAAACATCACCTTTTTGGGTGAAGCATTTGGGCAGGATCATGAACACACGCCAGAAGCACACCATAGGCTGGCTTGGAGATTGGGCCGTACGGTGGTCTGCGCGGCATACGAAGATAAAGAACCACACCCGGCCGGCGAGCAATACATGGTGGCGCTTGTCGGAAACATGCCGGCCTATACTGCTGACGTAGACGTTCACCCCGTCCGCCTAAAGATTCGTAATGCCCTGGAGGTGAACGTTCGAACAGCCAAGAACCACCGGCTTAATCTGTTTGGTGTACACTTTGATGATCGGAGTGAGGACGCACGTATTGTCATGGCAGAGGAGCTGGCGCGACAGGCTCATCCGAAATATATGCCGAGTGTGGCAATTGGCAAGTTCAACGCTATGCCGCGAGAGACGATGGCTTCGCGCTTTTTGGGTGGTATTCCCGTGGGGATAGCCGCTCGACTGGCGCCACACCCCCGATTGCGCAGCCTGGGCAATCGTTTGCACGAAATGGGCGATGGCACCACTATAGATACGCTTCGAGAAAAAGGTTTTCAGATTGCTGATCCATACTTGCGCCCTACAAAAGGCATAGCGCCTCTGGATCACCTGCTATTGCCACAGCAGGGCGTAGAGCTTGAAGAAGAGAGCTACCAGGTACTCAGTCTGAAGGGCTCACTCACAAGGGCCATAAAGGCCACACTTGTCTTAACTTGACGTGGCTTCGACAGTATCCTAGGCTAGAAGTAATATGTTACACAAAGCCAAGAAAATTGCCAACGAGGGCAAGCACAGATTTTTGCCACTCAGAAAAGATAAAGATTTAACGGTCGAAGACGTGCAAATTGCACGTGACTACATCAAGGCCTACTGGCCAAAGCTCGAGCGCTATAATCCAAAAGATACTGACAGCCTCATCGGCGTCCCAAAGCCGTACTTGGTGCCTTCATACGCTGAAGGCCACGAGTTTGACTACAACGAGCTCTATTACTGGGACAGCTATTTTATGATCCAGGGTATGCTCGACGAAGAGCACAAAGAGCTGGTGATGGGCATTCTGGAAGATTTTATTAGTATCTTCCAGCGCTTCAAGATTATTCCAAACGGTTCTCAGATGTACTACCTGAGCCGTTCGCAGCCACCGTTTTTGAGTAGCTTCGTATTTGACCTCTATACCGCATACGATCTTGATAAAGCATGGCTCAAAGAGAAGATGGAAGTCGTTAAGGCCGAATACCAAACAGTTTGGATGGGTACACGCAAGCCAAACGCTCGCCAGGTATACCGTGGTTTGAGCCGATACTACGACTTCAACTATTTGCACGATATTGCCGAGACGGAAAGTGGCTGGGATATGACGCCGCGCTTCAATCGCCACGCCTTGAACTATTTGCCAGCCGACCTTAACGCATTGCTGTACAAGTATGAAACCGACTTTGCTCGCGCTGCCCGAATCTTGAACGACAAGAGCGAAGCAGCACATTGGGATGAGGCCGCTGAAGCTCGTCGAAAGACCATGAACGAACTTATGTGGGATCAGGGCCGGGGATTGTTCTATGACTTTAACTATGTCAAAGAACGTCGCGGAAATATTGCATCATTGGCTGCATACTATCCGATGTGGGCTGGTATGGTTGATGGTCGACAGGCTCAAGAGCTAGTCAAAGCACTGCGCCGCTTTGAGCAAAAGGGTGGTGTTGCTACCACCGATAGCTTGCCGATTGTGCAATATGTGCCGGGCTCGATGCCAACACAGTGGGCCTATCCAAACGGCTGGGCGCCATTGCAATATCTGGTGGTTAAGGCTTTGCAACGCTACGGCTATAACGAAGATGCTCGACGAATCGCTATGAAATGGCTACGCAACAACCTGAACTGGTTCAATGAGCACGGTGAGTTTCTCGAGAAATATAACGTGGTCGCACCAGAGAAACCACCTGCAAAGGGCGTATATCCGTCACAAACCGGATTTGGCTGGACCAACGCTGTTTTTGAGCGCTTTTGCCAGGAATTCATTGACGGCAACAAATAGCTCCCTCTGTTGAACAGTGCTATACTGGCTATAGATAAGAGAGGTTATTGTATGGAAGCACTTGGCGGATTTGGCATATTGCTTGTAATCTTTTTGGTTAGCTTGATTATTTCAGGCATAAAAATCGTAAATCAGTATGAACGTGGTGTGGTGCTGACACTTGGAAAATACACCGGCATGCGTCAGCCAGGTTTGCGAGTTATTATTCCGGCTGTCCAGCACATGCGCAAAGTTGACGTGCGATCGACGCCGGTAGATGTGCCGAGCCAGGAAGTTATTACCAAAGACAACGTGACCATTAAAGTTGATGCGGTGGTGTATTTTCGAGTGATCGACGCCGCTAAGGCGGTGTTGGAGACCAATAATTACCTATACGCGACAGCGCAGTTTGCCCAGGCAGCGTTGCGTGACGTTGTTGGCAATGTTGAAATGGACAGCTTGCTGAGCCAGCGTGACCAGATCAGCCAGGAAATTAAGCGTATTGTTGACTCCGAAACAGATCAGTGGGGAATTGATGTCGAGAACGTAAAGATTCAAAATATTGAATTACCACAAGACATGAAGCGCGCCATGGCCAAGCAGGCCGAGGCCGAACGCGAACGTCGTGCCGTTATTATTAACGCCGAAGGTGAAAAAGCTGCTGCGCAACAAGTTGCCGAGGCAGCTGCAATGCTTTCCAAGATTCCTGGCGGTATGGGTATCCGCACACTTCAAACGCTCGAGAAGATTTCGGTAGAGCCGTCTCAGAAAACGGTGTTTGTGTTACCGGCAGATCTTGCAGATGCCTTCAAGAAGTTTACAAATTAGTTTTTAGAAAGATAGATATATGCAGGGTCCTATCCCAAGCCCGTACTACCGCGTTGCGGTAAAGGGTCTGATATTTAATGACGAAAATAAAGTCCTCATGGCGCGTGCTGCTGATGGTCGTTGGGAGATACCTGGTGGCGGTTGGGAGCACGATGAAACGATTGAAGAATGTTTTGCTCGCGAAATCCAGGAAGAATTGGGCGTACACGTTGTCGACATGAGCCAACTCGAGTTTATCTTTCGTGGCGTAAACCTCGAGAAGGGAAGATACGTGTTGCGTCTGATGGTTCGTGCAACGCTTGACTCGCATAACTTTATGCCCGGCGATGGAATCGTTGCTGCCAAATTTGTTGACGCCGAAGAATTGAAGATGCTGCCGTTCGTACCTGGTGACGCCAACATTGTCGATTATATCGACAAAATATGGGTTTAAGGTTGAAAAATCGACCATAACAGGGTATTATTACTCCTGTGATTTGGCTCTTTAGCTCAGTTGGTAGAGCAGAGGCCTGAAGAGCCTTGTGTCCCCAGTTCGAGTCTGGGAGGAGCCACCAAAGAAAAACCCTGACCTTGCGTCGGGGTTTTTCTTTGGTGATGCTACGTATGTGTCGTCCTGTTGCGTAGAGTGATGACTAGGCATATAGTCAAAGACAAAGGGGACCGGCATGACAGAAGATATTGCACAAAAAATCGAAGGATTTTTTAACCAATACCGCTCGCGGAGCTATGGCAAGGGACAAATACTGATCCTAAATGGCGATGGCACTGATCATGTATACCACCTCGTAAAAGGCAGAGTAAAAGTATACGACGTGACCTATCGAGGTGATGAAATCATCCTCAACGTCTTTAAGCCCCCGGCATTCTTTCCAATGTCTTTGGCTATTAATAATGTGCAGAACCCTTATGTATATGAAGCCGAGACAGATATCACTATCCATCAAGCGCCCAGCGAGGAGGTCATTGACTTCCTAAGGGCTAACCCGGATGTCCTCTATGATTTGTTGAGTCGTCTCTATAGGGGAGTTGACGGTTTGCTAGGGCGTATGGCACACCTGATGGGTGGTAGTGCTCGTAGCCGAGTACTGTACGAGCTGCTGGTTGAATGTCGGCGTCTTGGTACGCGTCGCGCAGATGGAAGCTGTGTCGTTGACCTAAAAGAAGCAGATTTAGCCGCACGCGCTGGTCTGACACGCGAAACAGTTAGCCGAGAAATGCGCAAGCTTATTAACCAGAGTTTCGTCGAGGTCACTCGCAAGGGGATTGTCGTTTACGACATGCGGGCCATTCAAGAAAAACTTAACGCTGGGCTGTGACTAGGTAGTGAGTGAGATCACTGTGGTGTTTTGATTTCTCACAAGGCGCAGTATTCTGTTTTCTTCTTTAATAGAAAGAGAAAGGAGATGATATATGGCCATCATAACGCCGTCACCAATTCTTATTTCGCAGCCTAATCGCAACGATTTTGACCCGCGTCCATTGACGCATGTCCAACGGGTGCAGCGAGACTTGCGGAATTTGGGAGCGTCCCCTCGCTGCACGCTCAGCTTTGCGGGCCGCTATTTGCCGAGCGTTATCCATGCGCACGAGCAAATTAGAGCCCTTGTGTACGGGCGTTCTAATGGCATATTTGCCATGCTAGTTGCAACTGACCGTCGAATAATTTTCCTAGAAAAGAAGTTCCTGTTTGTGGACGAGGATGAGATTAGCTACTACATGGTAGGAGGTGTTAGCTACAGTAAGGCTGGAATTGGCTCTACGGTAACACTGCATACACGCGTGAAAGATTTTGTAATAAAGACGCTTAATGGCCATTGTGCGGGGGATTTTGTAGCGTACATTGAGTCGCGATGCTTAGAGCGCCTGAATGGAGGAAGATATGATCAATATCCTAAAGAGCGGAACGTACAAACTTATTGAGACCAAGAGACATACTAAGATCTTGTATCTTGGGCCTGTCGCGTATGCTTGGATTGAACCGGAGCACATAGGGGTCATTTTGGTTACAACGCACAATATTCACAAAACTGATTGCGTGCTCAGTATAGGGCATTTTCGCATCTATGACGTAGAACAAGAGCCGCAGCTGTCAGACAACCAGCATCTTGAGCTTGAAGTTGGCAAAAATAGCTGGCAGGGATATCTTCTGTTGACAGGATTGCCCGATGATCGCAAAACAAAAAGTCGAATTATTCCAACACATGAGATCATCACTAGCAATAGTCGATTTATGAGGCCTCGGACTGTGCGTCGCGCACACGCCTTGACACGTATGTAATAGGTACCAGTCGCGATGAGTTCGTGGACCGTTGCGATCAGCTGAAATCTGCCTACGTGATGCATGTCACAACCAAGCATTGCGTGGGATTACGGCGCTACTTTGCAAAACATTTTACGATGAGAGTGGAAGGGAGGAAAAGATAATGCGTATCACGTGGAAAGACGGAATAACAACCTTGGCGGCATCTGCGTCCGTGGCATGGGAGCGGGCATATTTCAATGCCTGGGATTGGCCATTGATATCAAGTATGCGCTGGGCAATTACTGGCTTAGCCTTGCTTATGGGTGTGTCGTTGATGTTCGGCTACCTGCTGGATGACACAAAAAGCTCAGGCTGGAATTGGACAACTGGCATCTTTGGATTTGCGGCAGCTTTGTTCGCGGGTTTTGGTCTGATATTTGTCGTATCAGATTACGTTATACTGCTCATGGTAACCGTTGTTGCATTTTGGACGGTATCTGTTCTGCACCACTTGGGTGCACATGCATCAATGACTCATGGCCCGCACTATGGGCGTTAAAATTTGCGACATCACGGCATTGTGCGGTGGTGTCGCGTTGTAAGGAGGGTAGTATGTTTGTGCTGATTGTGTATGACTCTTTATATGGTAATACGGCCGAAATAGCTCGTGTCCTTGCAGCTGAGGCTGACAAAGACCACGAGGTGAAGGTGGTACCCATTACCAAGGCAACGCCAGCGGATGTCATGAACGCTGATCTTCTGCTGATGGGGTCGCCAACCCAAGGCGGTCGGCCAACCCCGGCGATGCAACAATATATTCGGGATTTGTTGCCATCATGGCTCGAAGATAAGCAATTGGGCGTGTTTGACACTCGTTTTTCTGCCCACGGGCATGGTCCGCTGCCACGCTTGCTTATGCGTATACTTGGCTTTGCTGCCCCTCGTATGTCTGCGGCTTTGACTGGCAAGGGGGCGGTATTGGTAATGCCGCCCCAAGGCTTTATGGTTACGTCCAAAAAAGGGCCGCTCGGGTCTTCCGAGGTAGAGCGAGCAAAACGTTGGATGAGACAACTCCTGGTTGCTGCTCCGGGCTAGTGCATTATTCGGTGTGTTTTTGACATCTTACTTATGGGGTAATATGGTTGCATCAAAGACATTTAACAGGTATAATACTGTCTGTTATCGCATGCGGGTCTAGCTCAGTTGTTTAGAGCGCATCCTTGCCAAGGATGAGGCCAGGGGTTAGAGTCCCCTGACCCGCACCAATGTTGAACGCTGACAATCTGCCGCCAATCAATGCGACTTGACGGCTAAACTGACGGCAACCGCCGTCACCAAGACGATGACTCTCCCGGTCGTCGTCTTTTTCTTTTTGGGTCGTGAGCTTTTCCTCAACCAACTCTAGCCATGTACGGCTGTTTTCCGCCGTGCTGTGTTGGTAGATTTCCTGTGTCGTCGAGGCGCGTGCATGGCCCAAGATGACTTGTGCGTCTTTTGCTGGCACGCCGAGGTCCTTTAATAGCGTTGCCAGTCCGTGACGTGTCTCATGTGGTTTTACTCGCCGTACATCGTAGGCATGGCAGGCGCGGTAGAAGGACCGTCGGACGGTTGAGGCTTCTAATGGGGCACCGGCACTGTTGACGAATATAAGCCCCGAGTTCGTCTGTGTTCCATTCTGCCGCCGCCTCTGTTCGATCAAGGCGGCTCTAACGAACTGAATGAGGGGGAGCGGTCGCTTGCTCGCTTTCGTCTTGAGCGGTGCAATCTCTAGGCCCTCGGGTCCTCGCTGTATCTGATGGCGGATACGAAACGTGTTTCCTAAGAGGTCGATATCTTGCCATTGCAGGCCGAGAACTTCACCGATGCGGAGCCCGTAGAATACGAGCAGCAAGAAGGCGGGGTAGAACGGCTCTTTCTCTGCTGCACCGACGAAGCGCCATGCCTCCTCAACCGTCCACGGCTGTTTTTCCTCCGGTACGTAGGAGGGGAGGACCGTTAAGCGAGCCACGTTACGGGCTAGGAGCTCTTCACGCATTGCTGACGTGAGTGCTGCACTTAGTACTTTGCGCATAGCCTCAACGTTGGCCACGGAGTGGCCGCTAGCAATCTGCTGATCTATGAATGACTGCACAAGTGGCACGGTTAGTTTGGTGAGCGGAATCTTGCCTAATCCGGGCTTGAGGTAGAGGCGTGACATTCGCTCGCTTTGTAGGTACGTCCCATAGCGCTTTTTCTTAGCGGTAGCCTCTACCCAGTAATCTAGGTACTCGCTGACACTCCATACTTTGTCTGCAAGCAAGATGCCTCGCTGTGCATCAGCCTCAGCCTTCATTAGCTTTTGGCGTGCTTCGTTCTTTGTCTTGCCGTAGACGCGTAGCCGCTTGCGCTGACCGCTGACGGTCTCGAAGTATTTGGCACCCTCCCAACGACCGTCTCTACGTGGGTAGTACGTGCCTTCACCGTTCGAGCGACCCATTACCGTGCCCCATCGGCCCGCAGGCTCTCTATGAGGTCACGCACCGCTGACAGGGGTACGAGCCGACGCCGGCCAATCTGTATGGTGGCCAGCCGCCGTGTATGGATGAAGTGCGTATAGAGCGTGGTCTTGTTGACCCGCAGTAGCTCCGCCGCTTCGCGAACGGTCAGCAAGCGCGCTGGTTCGTCCTCCGACGTATGAGGACTGTGTGCCCGGAAGTAGACCCGTGGCAGTGTGCCGAAGATGCTCGGCTGTAGTGCTTCTACAAGCATGATTACCCTCCTTTCGGTTGCTAGGAGGGGTGAGGCGAACGTGCCTCACCCCTTGTCCGGTCACGGCTCGCATGGCCAGACAAGGGGTGATGGGGGTGCCGCTATGCCGTTGTGGCGCTCCGGTGCTTGCGCAGGATGCGCTTGACGCTGCTCTCAGAGATGCCGTGCCGCTCGGCAAGTGCTCGCTTCGACGTGCCGTCCTCATGGAACGCGCGCACCAGCTCCGCTATGGCCGCATCGTCCAAGCGGTCACTCAGTCGCCAGGCAGTCTCGGGCGGCGCATCCGATCGGACACTGACACGCTGCGGGATGCCGACCGCTTCGGCCGCTCGTGCCTGACCCAGGTTGGTCGTTGCGCTGACCAGCACTTCCAGGAGGTCCAAGCGGTTAGAGTAAGAACGGACGAGGTCCACCATTGCCGTCCTACTCCAACCCTGACCCGCAAGGGGAGGGGAGAGTAGGGCGGCTTTGTTGGTTGTGGTGCTGGTGCGACCCTCGGCCGCTCGTACAGCGTGGTAACTCTGGTGTTGCCCCATGAGTGCGGCGAACGGTTCCCGAGCCGCAGCGCGAGCGATCTTGTCACCATCGACGTAGAGCCGAGAGAAGAGCGCGCGGTTCAGGATGGCACGCACCGTCTCTCCCGAGCGCTTGTAGAGCCGCCCGGGGTCATCCAGGAGCGACAGCGCCGCCGCGATGACTTCACGGCCCGTGGTGATCTGTTCGTCAGCCCGCTCCAGACTCGCCGTGATGCTCCGCACTTCGTCCCGGATGTCATCGAGCTTGGCGCGCAGCTTGTCTTTGGGCCAACCTTCCTCGGCGGCAAGGTCAAGGTAGTAGTCCTCTTTGCGGTCGAGGACCCCCAGGCGCTTGGTGTACTCGGCCCGGAGACTGTCAGAGAGCGCTGAGTCACCCGTCAGCGCTTCGTCTACCGCAAGCGCCACCTCTGCCCGGAAGTCGTCCGAGAGCGTCACCGAGGATGCGTAATAGCGCTCTACGCCATCCTCCATGACCTCAACCGGTACGTACGGCATGTCACAGACGCCATCCTGCCGACCGCGGCAGAAGAAGTAGAAGTAGACGCCACCGTGCCGACCCTCAGCCCTGGTGAGCACGAAGCGGTGTTCGCATCGTCCGCACCACAGCAGGCCCTTGAGGTAGTGATGATGCGTCCGGTGCCGTACGTGGTTCTCGCCGTTGGCGTCGAGGATGCGCTGCACACGGTCGAACAGCTCTACCTCAACAAGCGCCGTGTGCCGTCCGGGGTACTCGATGCCGTCGTGTTCCACGAAGCCGATGTAGTACCGATCACGGAGGAGCTTGCGCAGGCCCTCAATCGAGATGCCGTTGCCGCTTCGCTGCATCCGTAGGCCGGCGTCCGTCAGCTTGCCTTGCAGGCTCTCAAGCGTTTCGCGCCCGGTAGCCATCAGCTCGAACGCCATGGGGATGTAGTGCGACCGCTCAGGGTCGAGTGCCACCGTGCGAATCTCGCGACCGTCAACGCGCTTACGGACGTTGAGGTATCCGATGGGTGCCTTGCCGATGGTGCCACCGTTGCGTGCTTTGTTGGCCATCTTCGCTTTGATGTCCTCGCCACTCTGGCGAACCATCCACCAGTTGAAGACATCCGTCAGCGCTTCCATGACTTCGCCAGTCAGACCCTCACCGAAGTTCTCACGGGCCGACAGCAAGTCAACGCCGATCGTGGCGAGTTGCTGCTTGGTGTTGCCAGCGTCGATGTAGTTCCGGAAGACCCGCGCCCGGTTGTAGTAGATCACCGCGTCAATGTCGCCATCCTCGTGCAGGAAGGCCAGCATCTTGCGAAACTCGGGACGCTTCTCGATGGTCTGCGCCGAGTTACCCGGCTCAATGAACACCTTGACGACGACAGCCCCGAGCTTACGAGCGAACGCCCGACACCACTTGTCTTGCGTGTTGATTGAGTTGCCGTCTGGGTCTACATCGCTGTCAGTGTCCATCTGTCGCTTGGACGAGACGCGCAAGTAGAGCACGACGCGCTTAGTGCGGCCAGCCGCTTCGTCGCGTATTCGCGTGTTGAGAGAACTACTGCCCACCCGTTCACCCCTCTCTATGCCATGCAGGCAAATGGTGTTGTGTCGGAATCGGAAATGAGCGTCGAACGGCGGAAGTAGCCGCGCGGTCGTTCTACTAGACCGCCAACAAGGTTGAGACGCTGCAAGCGTGTCTGCATCGCTTCGCGTGAGACATTAAAGAGTGATGCCGCAAGCGCGAGGTCCTGCGTCATAAACCAAATCTTCTTAACAAGGTTCACCGGCATGAGTGCCTGCCCAGCAAACTCGTTGGCTATCCACTCGATTTGCTGCGCCTTACGTTGCTCATCACCGGTGCCAAGTTTGGCGTGCAATGTCTTGGCGTCTTTGAAGTCCAGAACGTGTTTGAACTCGTGCAGCAATGTGAAGCGTTGCCGCACGGGCGGCTCATTCTGGTTAACGAACATTTGCAGCTTGCCGCCGATGAGATCAGTCGTCAGGCCGCTTTCTTCGTTCAGCTCGTGGCTTGGTGCGAGATGTACCGGCACGGCTTTTTGCTCAAGGAGCCAAATGAGGTTCATTTCTGCCTCATGGGCTTTCACGAGCTTGCGCAGGGTAGCCGCTTGCAGTCGGGCCACCTGTAGTGATTCACCGTAAGTCAATGGTCGTTTTGGTGCTACTGCACGCAGCACGTCAATCAGTTTCAACATCTCAGTTTTTGTCATCTTCTTCATAATGGCCCTCCTCCCGCTTAGCTTGGTAATTTTCGATAAGTCCCGCTACGTGGTCAATCTCGTCGCTACTCAAACCGAGTCTACGTAGGTATGCACGCGGTGCGGCTCGCTCTGATTTTACGTTCGGCCCGCTTAGAATTTGCTGGACATCTATTGAAAGCGCATCGGCGAACTTCTGTAGCAACTCAATCGAGGGGTTGCGCTTTTGCCCCTTTTCGAGCCTACTCACGTATCCGGCATCAACGCCGACGCGTTCCGCCAGTCCGCGAATACTCATGCCTGCCGTTTCTCGTGCTGCCCGTAGGTTCTGGCCGATCGAGGCGGCATCTTCAGTGCTCATGTGGTTCCTCCTTCAAGACCATTGTACGCCCATCGTTGTCTGGTAGACAACGTTAAATAGTCAACGTTCTCACTCTTTAAGTACGTCGATCATGGTTGTCACTGCCTCTGTAAACGGCACTGCATACAGCAGTTGCCCAGCAGGTTCGGGCAAGTCCCTTATGAGCCCCTGTACGGCCGTCAGCCGTTTCTCATGCGGCACCGTGACGAGCACCCGAGGGGTCACGCCGTCCGGCCCAACTTGGCCGGCATGCGCGAAGTCCACGTATGCCAACAGCTTGCGGCGCAGTGTTGGCAGGCTCTCGGTTCCTCGGTCTACCTCGATAGCCCATGAATCTTCGATATCATCGGACTGCACGAGTGCGTATGCGTCAGGCTTGATAATGCCGCCCATGCCGTTCGAGAACCACGAGGCGGGTTCAGTCAGAAACTCCGCCAAATGCAGTATTGCCGAACGCGCCGCCTCAATCAGTCGTACGTACAATTCGGAGACGTCGAGACTGTGAAGCAGAAACGCTTGTCCCGGCGTCCATGGCTTTCGTGCTCGTGTCGGTGGTTCTATTTCCTCGGCCGCCATAATAAATGGCAAGGCACGTTGTCCGCCTGAATCGAGAACGTAAATAAGTCCCTGACTGCCCGAGCGAACACCGCCTATTTGCCGTTCCAGGGTGGCCACAAAACCAATTGAAATGAGGCGAGAAAGGACATTTCGGCGCATCCGATCACGACTATTCGGGGCAAGATCATCGAAGTGCAACCGCGTCACCTGCGACCCGCGCAACATCCGCGTCCGCGCCAGGTCCAGGATGATTGAACGGTCACGAGGTGACAGGGATGCGGCCAGTGTCTCGACACGGGCCAGGGATAGGCGGGCCGTCATGACGAAACTCCGGGGGAGGGGGAGTGAGTCGTTGGTGTTGTGGACAGCAGCACCGTCCTTGACCTCTGCGGATGCTGACCAGCACTCGACGCGACCGGAGTGCCGACCGGTAGGGCGAGCGGTACTACCCTCATGAGTCGCTCCGTCGAGTGCGGCGGCCGAGCTGGCGGCCGTCATCGCTGGTGCCAGTCCTGGTCTTGAAGGCCGCTTCGACGACCGCCCGATCAGTGCCGTATCGCTCACGGCTCAGGCTCGCGATATCCGGGCCAAAGGTTTGCGCCGGCAGCGGTGCCGTTGTGCCGGTAACGGGTGTGAGGACACGGCCACCGACCGACAGCCGCAAAGCTACTTCGTAGGCGTCCATACCCATCAGGTCATCAGCAGTCAGCGGCGCAAAGCGGTTCGCAAGTGTCCGAGCGTCGTCATAGTCGAGTTGGAACACAACTTGACTGCGGACAGTGCCGAGTACGGCAGTCTTGACGCTTTCGGGCAACTGTCCCAAGTGCTGATTAGCCAGCACGACGCCGACACCGAGGCCACGCGCTTGGGCCAGCATGTCGGCTACGTCGAGCGGTAGTTTGAGCACGTCCTGAAACTCATCGAGGTACAGGTAGGCCGCACGGCGATGCTCAGCCGGAATACCGGCCCGTGACAGGGTGGCTTGCCAGAGGGAAGCCACGAGGAGTGCACCAAGGAGTTGCGCCGTCTCGGTACCGAGGGTTCCCTTGCTGAGTTGCACGAGCAAGATACGGCGCTTGGTGAAAACGTCGGCTACGTCGATGCCCTCACTCTGTCCGAGCATCAGACGGAGCGGTGTGCGCGTGAGGAACTGACGGAGCTTGTTGAGCGATGGGCCGATAACGTTGGTGCGTTCGTTGTCGCTCATTTGCTCGTAGGCGTACCAGAAGGGGCGCACGCTATCCGGCACAGTGCGCTGTCCGGTTACGGAGCGCCGAAAAGTTGCGTTGGTCAGCAGTTCGGGAACTTCGGCTAGCGTAAACGCCGAGCCGTCGGGCGCACTCGTGTGCGTCAGCGTCAGCAGCGAGTTACGAAGTACGTCACTGGTGCGCGGTCCCCAACTGTCGTGCCACAGGCTTGCCATTATGTGCACGACGTGATCGACAACGAGTTCACGCTGGGCCTCGGAGTGCAGCGCGCCCAAGAGGTTAAAGCCCATAGGTCGGTCAACACTCGCAGGGTCCAGGAGTACAACATCCTCCGCGCGTTCCTCTGGCATCCGCGACAGGATGTCTTCAACCAAGTCCGACTTAGGGTCGATCAGAGCGAGGCCAGCACCCGCGGTGATGTCCTGCAAGGCCATGTTGGCAATTAGGGTGGACTTGCCAACTCCGGTCGGTCCGAGCAGATAGACGTGCCGCAACCGGTCGGTGGTGCGCATGGCCAAAGGACGGGCGGACAGACCAGCGTAGTTGCTCGTTGCCAGCACGGTACCGGTCGTTGGAATGCCGGGACTTGGCGCAAGTTGGCGCGCAGCAGCCATAGCCAGGCCCGGCAGGGAAACGCCGCTCATAGGAAATGCCAGCAGTCCGGGCAACTCTCGGCTATTCAGCATGAGCGCCCAGCGCGTCAGTGGCAAGGCCCAAGACTGCAAGCGGTCACGCACCACGCTTGACGGTAGGAAGCGGCGGACGAGACGAACGCCAACAGCGTTGAGCGTGTGCAGGTTGCCCCAAGAACGGGAGAACAGCGCCAGTGCACGCGCGCGGCTCTCAGCGGTTACGCCCAGGCGCACGGAGACGTTGAGAAGCGGCGCGTCATGCTTGCGTCGCGCAGCTCGTACTGCGTCAGCATCTCCGGGCATCTCACCCTCTACGAGATAGGTTGCCCAGGAGTGGTCTGAGGGGCTCGGCGAGGCACTGTGCACCGGGGCCGGCGTGCCGGCAGCTGTCATCACGACTTGATACCGCACAACCTCTGACCCGTTGAGCGGCTGGAGGCTACCCAGCAGCGCGCTACTGGCCATTTCGGTGCGACCATCGAGGAGCGGGCGGCTCGTGCTCGTCATCGTCAGCTCAGCTGCCACAGTGGCGGGCATTCGAGTGTTGAGGTAATTCGGTGCTTCTTCGAGGCGAACACCCGGCAGGCCAGAGCGCATCAGACCAAGCAGCTTGCCTTGCATGTCCTTGGACACCACGACGTAATGCCGGATACCAGAGCGGTCGGCTACCACCTCAAGCCCGATAGGCGGAGAAGGGAGTAGTGACCACTTTGGCGGTTGGGTAATGCCCGCGATGACCTCAAGCCAACGTGTCACATCCTCGGCAACCAGATTGGCCGGCAGGCGCAGTTCATACGCAACGAGATTCTTCGCCCAGTGCCGGGCATCGAGCCAACGCATACCAAGTACCGCACCAAGGCAGGCGATGCCCGCCGCGAGTACTGCAACGGCGAGCATCATCGGTTTGACTCCTTGCCTTCAGTTGGTGCTTGGTCGTTCTCGCGTTCCTCGCGGGTCAGTTCCTTGATGAGTCCCAGAACCGCTTGTAGCAATAGTGCTCCGTCAGCCTCCTTGGGTTTCCTCTCGGTGAC
>Ga0075365_10000056_pt1 | contig 35390 bp, 44 predicted proteins | sample EndMetdeltDD1765_FD_71387 | JGI IMG/M metagenome (GOLD analysis project Ga0075365, IMG submission 71387) | Populus endosphere microbial communities from Tennessee, USA - Endosphere MetaG P. deltoides DD176-5 | ecosystem: Host-associated > Plants > Roots > Endosphere | place: USA: Tennessee... | reverse complement strand
CTGCGACCGCGGCTCCGGTAGAACCTAATATCCACTTTTATGATCATTAGCACCTAGGTGCTAATGATCATAAAAGTGGATATTAGGTTCTACCGGAGCCGCGGTCGCAGCCTCCTCTTGCAGCCTCTTTACCTCCCTCAGAACAGCTGGATCTTGCGTGGTTCTTAGCTCATCCAGTGACATATCCGTGAGGTTAGGTAGGGTAGTCGACACTTCGAGAATGTCATCATCACCGTTCAAGGTACATCGCTTTCTCTTCGGAAAATGACGTATGGAACCCATAGCCCCTAGCCAAGCTGGTACCAAACTAACTATAGCATTCTAGCCGAAGGACGATCTTGCTATTTCTGTTATTAAAATTGTAGAATAACTTGTCTATCTTCCTACATAAGAGAGGTGGTAGTATTGCGATCTATGCCTCGAGTCTTAGCTGGTGTAGCTGCGGGCATTGGAGCCTTGGCTGCAATCGACAATGGCATCGGTCTCCTTAAAAGGGGCGAGAGTTATCCGAGGGTGGTACAGATTCAGCGTCAGCCAGGAGCACCGAACCGCTTAATTGTACTATTTCATGGGTACAATGGGCACGGCGAGGCACTCGCTCGTATCCTCGGGCCTACTTTGTCGGCCTACGGTACCGTCGTAGCATTCGAGCCTACGGGAGCTCGATACAACAATGAGAAGGTGCTTGACGCTGCTGATGAAATGATGACTCGTCATACTCCCGATGAGGTCGTCGCGTACGGCGAGTCTTTTGGCAGTATGGCGGTCGCCGATTGGCTGCGCCGTCATCCGTCGCTCTCCCTGAAAGCATGGGTGCTAAACGCATCTCCCAGCAGCCTTAAGGATGCGTTGGGTGCCGGGAGTTGGGCAAGGTCGTTCGCTTGGATTCCAGGTGGTCCCATTTCAACCGCTCTGCTTCAACAATTACAGCGTCACGGAATGCGAAGCCTGCCAAAACTGGAGCCCAATGCCAGTGTCGAGGCCGCCCAGCGGGCTTACCAGTTGGCGCTCCAAATTACGACGCCGATGATCTTCGGCCAGGTGAGCTACATTGCACATTGGCAGCCGCCAAAGCCGAACGAATTTGCCGGAAGGGTGGAGATAGCCCGCTATATTCACGCTCCGAGCCCTCACGGCCACGACGGCCGCATTAGGGTGGCGGTTGCGTCGCCAATATGGGCATCGGCCCTCTCGAACGCCGATTTTAGCAATGTTGTTGTCGATTCCTGGGAGCCAGAGTCACACACCACGACAGCAGAGCGGCCCAGCGGACTGCTCAAACAGCTCGTGGCGGTTATGCAGTAGATAGGCAAGGACCCCACATCATTGTTTTAAACAGCGGGGTCCTTGTTTCATGGTGCTCACAATATTTTCCAAAAATATATTTTGTTTTATAGTAGTTATCGTCAGCAGACCAAATCGGGAATGAGGAACCTTGAGAAAAGGACTATTGGCATTTCTCGCCGCAGCAGCCCTAATGCTCGGCGGTTGCGGAGGCAACAGCTACAGCCCCAGCGATCCGGTTGGCAGCGAGCCGGGGAAGGCCGTAACGGTTGCCGTGTATCAAGGTCGTGATCTGTTCTGCATTGAACAGGAGACAGCCTACGGTTACCAAACCTACACATGCGATTTCGCAGCCTTCTACAACCAGCCTGCCGTTACTGGCTCGAAGTTGCCCACCGCGGAAGTGGCGCTTACCACGATACCCTACCGGGGCAAAACGTTGTACTGCTTCAAATTCCAGACCAGCTATCAGTACGACACGTTTACCTGTGACTTCGAGCGATTCTATCGCGAAAACCAGGGAGACCTGCCGCTACCGCGCTGACGTCTACACCACCCGCACGAAAGAGCCCGTCTGAATCTCCAGATAGCCGCTTTCGGGCGGGCTTTTTCATATTCATATTATTACCACAAAGGATCACGCACAATCCGACAATAATAGCCAATCGTAAATTGAAGACATAAAAAAATACCCATACATATATGGGCGAACAGATGAGTTTTGCACGCGGAGAGTGGAAGTTACGATTAGCACCGTAACTTCCACTCTCACACGCTGTGTATCGTCAGCGGTTACTGACAGTCTTGTGCACCAAGGCGGCGAACTCAACGAGGGCCGCCGGATCGAACTTGCCAGTTGCGCCGTTGTTGACGGCGACCAGCATGTTGTCATCGAGTACGTTGGCCTCGTAGTTCACGTAGAACGCTCGGTCGAACCCACCGACGTGATACTCGGTGATCTCGAACTTGTTGGCGCCAGCGAACTGCTCGGCCATCTTCACAACTTCGTTGCCCTCGCTGAGAACCAGAACGTTGGCCACGTAGATCTTGTCGCCATCGTCGTAGGAGTAGTGGCACTCGTCAACGACACGCGGGTTGTCGTTGGGCGCCGCCGGGAACTGCTTGACGGGCTGGCCGAGGATATCTGTAGCCATCTCGTTCGTGAGGATGTTGCACAAATCCCCACGCGCACTCCACTTGTCCGCGGGTGGCTGGGGTGCCTCCAGCGTGGTGTTGTCCTTCGGAGCGGATACGGACGATGTGGTTCCCCCTTCGGTGCCGTCGGTTGAAGTAGAGCTGTTTGAGCTGTCATTCGCACCGCAAGCGGTCAACGCAACGGTGAGTACGGCAGCAATAGCCATAGAACGAACGGGTCGCACGGGGTCTCCCTAGATTAGCCTGATTACACAATGTACTTAATTATTATATACTATAGAAACGAATATGTAAAATGCCCGAGAAGTGGGCGAGTCTTCGACAACTTAAGGATCCGGGAATCGCTGGATAGAACCGTATTAGATATATAATAAGCTCATGGAAGAAAGCTTAAAACAAACATCTAAAAACGTTTCTCGCTCTATGGATTTATTTACGGCTCAGCACATTGAAACCAGCGAGGCAACCATTTTTGCTCGAGTAGGTGGGTCCGGACCGCCGCTCTTGTTGCTCCATGGTTTTCCCGAAACGCATCATATGTGGCGAAAGCTCGCGCCGCTACTGACCCAAAAGTTCACAATCGTTATGGCTGATCTTCGCGGATACGGCGAAAGCAGTTGTCCACCTTCGACAGAGGACCATAGCCCTTACAGCAAGCGGATTATGGCTAAGGATATGATAGAAGCTATGAGGCAACTCGGTTTTTCTCAATTCTCTGTCATGGGTCATGATCGCGGCGCAAGAGTTGCCTATCGGATGGCGCTCGACTACCCAGAAGTTATTCAGCATTTAATAGTATGCGACGTTGTACCAACTGATATTGCCTGGCAAAAGGCTGACGCCCGTATGATGCTAGACTTTTGGCCATGGTCAATGCTCACACAACCAGCACCGCTACCCGAGCACATACTAGAGGCGAATGCCGCAGATATTGTAAACAATGCCTGCGATAATTGGGATTCATCACCGGAGACATTTCTGCCAGAAGATCGTAGGACATACATCCTGGCACTGAGTGATCCACGACACGCTCATGCTATTTGCGAAGAATATCGGGCCGCAGCTACCATAGATAGAGAGCATGATCAGACCGATCGACAAGTGGAACGCATCATCACTTGTCCGGTGTTGGTGTTATGGGGAGCCGAAGGCGCTGTCGATACGTGGTACAAAAGCGAGGGTGGACCACTGACACTTTGGAGAACAGTAGCCCCTAAGTCAGTCGGCGAAGCAGTACCGGGCGGTCATTTCTTCCCCGAAGAAATTCCTGAGAAATTATACGAGAAATTGACGATTTTTCTATAAAATAGCACATCAAAAAAGGAGCCTGGTACATTCCAGACTCCTTCCTCAATTAATACTGGGACTATTCTGATTCTTGAGGCTGATACCATAGAGCAACGGCACCGGAGTCAAATGTCTTAACTTCTAACAATTTCATAACACTTACTTCCATATGGTCGAAAATGCGAGCACCTTTTCCGTATGTGAAGGGAAGTATTAATACTCGAATTTCATCTATTAAACCAGCCTTTAGCATAGTACGGGTAAGTTCACCGACGCCATATTGCACCAAGCTCTTACCGGGTTGCTCTTTGAGTTTTTTGATTTCCTCCACTACATCACCTTTTATAAGGGTTGCGTTCCACTCTAGTGGCTCTTGCAAGCTACGGGAAGCAACATATTTTGGCATTTCATTAATGTAATCGGCAGCCTTGCCATCTCGCTGCGGCCAGACTTCTGCAAAGAACTTGTAAGTCTTTTCGCCCATCAGTAAAGCATCTGGTTCAAACAAGATATCATCTAGGTATTTTTGCACATCATCACTGCGCAGCGGGGCAGCGTGCTTCCAAAACGTCATATCCTCGCCGCCGATACATCCGTCCAGTGACATTTCTACTTCAACGATTATTTTTCTCATATACATTCCTTTTCTATATTATAAAAGTTTTTCTAGACGATCACCCATGGCCGAGCTTGATGCTTCGTCCATGCCAGAGGCTATCATGTTTTTGCGTGCCTCGACTGACTGGAAAACCATTTGCTCAGTAACTTTAGTTTTACCGTCTGGCTGTTCTTCGAAAGTAACTGTTTCTAGCAATACATCATCGCCCAGCTCAAACTGCCAAGTGTTGACGATACGTTCATCGGGCTTAACCGAATGATAAACGCCACGGAAATTAACGGCTTGGCCTTCCGGGCCAACGGCAAAAACCCATTCGCCGCCGGGGCGAACATCCATCTTAAGCACGCGGAGTTCGGTATCTTCTTGTATCCACCATTTTGGAACAAGGGCAGGGTTGGTATAGGCAGCAAACACCTTCTCTACGGAACCATCCAAGATAAAACTCCATACGATGTTTTGCGTAGTCGGATCTGCTACATAATTATGTTGCGCCATAAACTTCTCCTTTTAGGTAAATGTTTTTATTAGTGAATCTGTATTCACTAATGTACACTATTTACTGCCGACACGTCAAGAAAAAGAGCAGCATATTTCATAGCTTAAGCTCCTTATTTCCTCTTATACCTTTTAGCATGTCGAGTAACTTTGTCGTTGTACTCCAGCTACGAATCGTCATGGATTTGTAGAGTGGGGATGCCATCGCTGCGCTTAGGCGGCTTTTGGTTCGCAAAGCGCTGAGACGCTGCGAGTAGATAACACCTTCACCAGGCCAGACTGTATCGACCCCTTCGCGAGGGTTGAATATAGGCATAGCCTGAGCCGTATCAATATCCATCAGAAAAATTGCGTCGCTGTAGTATTTTTCTGGCTGGTCGCCGAAGCCCTTAGGTTTTTTATCGATAACGGCCTGAAGCTGTTTTCCACTCAATACCAAAACCTTAATAAGCGCACTATCGAGCTTAAAAGCTTGAGGCAAAACCGCTTCAATCTGGGCTTTTATTTCACCAGCGGCTTTATCGGATCGTAAAAATACATTGCCACTATTGATATATGTCACAATATCGGTGTACCTCAACTCCTCCAGGCACTTTTTTAATTCGGCCATCGAGACTTTGTTTTTACCACCGACGTTGATACCTCGCAACAATACTAGGTAGGTATTCATTCTGGTAAATAAATACTTTCTTTATTAAGCCAAACATCGCGCAATTTATCGAGTTCACCCGCCTCGGACAGCGACAATATTGCTCGGTTAAACGGTTCGCGCCACGGCGAACCCTTTGGCAATGCAATACCATAGTATTCTGGGTGGAATACGCTGCCAACCGTTACAAAAGTGCCCTTACCTTTGTTTTCAGTATAGTACTGCAATACTGGCGCATCGTATACAATGGCATCGCCACGTCCTTCTTTAAGCCAGGCATAGGCTTGCTCGATATCGTCGGTAGTTTTGATGTCTCTCAGTTTCAGCGGTATCCGCTGGGCATCTAAAAAGTCATAGGAGGTAGAATTGCGCACGGTAATAACCGTCTGGTCTTCGAGGCTTTGCGGACCGCGTGTAGGGTCGTCGATGCGCTGCAAGGTCAGCTCGGAAGCAAACGATGCGGTAAAAATCGACACAAACAGGACGCCAAAAACCATCAAACTCATGGCCGCGAGGCGACTGCGACCAGAGCGTGGATGTGCTTCTTCTTGACCAACTAGCGTGGTAATCGACCACCACGTCGTCTCAAACACGCCAGATGGATACGCCTCTTTATACCATGGGCTTTTAGGGTGACGTCGTTCAAACCAATATATAAGATGTGCAATTAACAAGATAACGCCCGCCGTTATAAGGAGCAATACATGCATTTCATGCCGAGCAACGAGAGAGCCAAAAGCCGTAAAAATATTTGGCCCCGGAGCATCCTTGGCTAATCGCATAGTTTGCAATGCCGAATTAAACACGGGCATACTATAGTCAACACGACTCTCGCGATTATTGGTTATAGAAATGCTGGCAATGGCGGCATTAGCCTGGCCATTCTCAACGTAGCGTATTAGCCCCTCTGTGGTCGGCTCATCAACCGTATGAATGTTAAGTGGTTTTTTAATAACCTCTTGCTGGGTTTTTGTTAGCCCATACCCTTCGCCATTCTTAAGAAGATCGTCCTGTATAAGATCGATCAAGGCTTTACTGTAACCTGAATATTTAGGAGTGTCGTCTTTGGTTTCATCGATCACAAAAGGGGCAACTACCCGTGTTACAACAGTCAATGGCTCAGTAGTATCGGGACTCGTATTGACCGTACCGACGGGCGGAGTGGTATAGAGCTGGTCGCGTGATTGCGGAAAGATCGCCTGAGTCGGTTGGGCTACAACAAACACACCGCCAATTAGCGCAATTATACAACCTATGCCAATAATACTAAACCATCGTGAAGAGCTGCGCATTAACTTTATAGTACCAGATGGCAAAGTTGCTGTCATTACTCCATTAATTCTTTACTTGGTGGACATTTACAGCTCTCTGAATGCGTTGTTTCGCATTCAGAGAGCTGTATCTTTATTAGCTGACGTTATTATAGAAAACTTTTTAGTTATCTTTGAGAATATATGTTATAATAAGTTTATTGATTTATTCAATATCGTCAACGGTTCATTTATTTCGCATCAGCTTGCAAGAGCTGTATCCGTAAGTCCCAACTATTCCCAAAAGGAGAACTGACGTGGTCAACCTCGAGAAGAAGCCCATGCCGCAGTCCGTCAATCTGACCAAGGTCGACAATGGCATCGTCGAGATCATCCTGACCTGGACGAGCCGGACCGACGTCGATCTGGCCGTGATGTACGAGCTGACCGACGGTTCTCAGCCACGGGTCGTTCAGGCACTCGACCGGCACTTCGGTAGCCTCAACGCATCACCCTACATCGCCCTCAACGGCGACGACCGCAGTGGCGGCCGCGAGATCGTCACAATCAATCTCGCTCAAGCCAGCAACATCAAGCGAGCACTGGTCTTCGCCTTCATCTACGAGGGTGGCAACTGGCGAGGGGTTGGCGACGCAGAAGTGACGGTCAAACACCCCGCTCTGGGCGAGTTCTACTTCTCCCTCAACAAGGCGAGGGCCAAGAGTTGCGCACTAGTCGATCTCCAGGCCGATGGCCAGGGAGGCCTCGACATGACGCGCCTGGGTGAGTTCTTCACCGGCTACCACCAGGAGATCGACCACCACTACGGCTGGCCGAACATCAACTGGGTGGCTGGCTCGAAGTAGTCCGCAGAGGACGCTACGGAGTATCCTGTCCGGCGCATATCGCCGGACAGGATACGTCTATACTTTTAAGTTGATGCGACTAAGTGAACTGAAACCATTTTTAGATTAATGTGCCTCGGAAGCTTTCGCGCCCTTAAGCGAGAACCGAGTTTTTTTCAATGCAAGGAATTTAGTCGGTAATCTATATCTATAAACAACTTTTCCTATAATCTCATAGCCCTACTACGCATCTAAAAAGCTCGAAATACAATATTGAACAGCAGGGCTGACGTTGTTACAACTAATATTAGGTCTATACATAGACCAAACAGCCATAAAACAGAAGGAGGGCGCTCATACATACTATTTAGATCGTAAATGAACAGCTATAAAAATAACTAAAAAGGTGGTAAAAAATGAGCGTACAGCTTGAAATCCAGGATGGTTCCACACATTGGTGGCTAAGCCCGGATGTCTGGACTGTTCCAGGCAATGACCCAGAAGGTACTCCGGGACTACCAATTCTCGGCGAACCCTGTTATCTCTGGGCACGAGTACATAATATAGGCACCGATGCAGTCACGAATGCAACTGTTCGATTTTATTGGGCTAATCCCTCGGTAGGATTTGATCGAAACAGTGCCAACCACATCGGTAATGCTAATGTATCACTTAATGCCGGGGAAAGCAAAGAAGTGTTATGCCTTGTGCCATGGCAACCGGTATGGGTCAATAATGGACATGAATGCGTGTTGGCCGAAGCCTTCCATACAACGCTTGACCCACTGCCCGCGTCGCCGGCGTTCAACGTCACAACCGACCGTCATGTCGCACAGCGCAACCTGACTATACTTGAAACAGCGCCAAAAATGAAAAGCTTTTCGATGAGCTTTGAAATTCATAATACCGAGCGTTTGCCTCGGACTTTTGCTATTAAAACTGAGGTCGGTAAGCCCGCAGAACTCCGACCATTACTGAAGCAACTTGGTCGCGATATTCCCACAGGAACCGGCAAAGTAGCAAAGGTAGGTTTTATAAAAGCCCTGAACCTTTGCGACAGTGACGAAACACCCCAGCCTCGCGTTGAGGGTATAGAAGTGGCCGGTGGCGCCCGAACCGGACTTACTCTTACGGGTGAATTAGAAGGGGAGGCGGCACTTTTGCACGTCGTTCAAACCGCTGACGGCAAAGAAATAGGTGGCCTGAGCGTGCTGGTAGTACAAGGTAAAGAGCAAAAGAAGGGGAGGGCTTAGCGCTATGGCCACATTTGCAATTCCTAACCGACCATTTGCAACAGAACCCATTACCGGGCTTATGACACCAGATGGAATTTTTGAAGTCGCTATTGGGCAGCAGAATATTAATGCCCATATTCAAAGTTCCAGCGGTTCAGCCTCGAATGTGCAAGTATATATTGAAAGTGTTTCCGACCCCGGAATCGTTATCACTCCGGCAACGCACTTTGTTGGCACCGCAGCTGCTGGTGTCGCACATCTGTTTAGCTGGCAAGCTGATTTCACAACGGCAAGCCCGGGCAAGCACCTCGTTAGCTTTATTGTCGAAACACCCGGCGGTTCCCAGCGCATCATTAAAAAGATCTTCGTCACAAAAATAGCCTTCGACCCTGCTACCGGCGGCTATTCTGTCACCACGCCCGAAGGAGTACTCGATGCTGTATTTACCGGCGCGCTTGGCCCAAAAAACCCGCTTTGCTGCAGCGGCGGCAAACGCGAAGACTGCGAGGACGGCTTGTGCCGCACCCGCGACACCATCAACACGGCGTTACGCACGGCCGCTACCTTAGCGCGAGATGATAAAAACGCACGCAACTTGCTGCACTATCTTTCCCGCGGATTCAAAGGCCACGATCCCAACTTCGTATTCTGTGCGCCACAGGTGCTCATTACCGACATTGAAATGGCCGTCACTCCAACACCCGCTTACCCAGGTCAGTACGGCGACATACCGTTCCAAGACCCACCATGGAAAGCGATTTTCGCAATTTTAGCCTTCTTGTTGCTTATTGCGGCGGCCATTGCCGAAGCCGTCGATGGCTCGGGTAGTGTTACCGCCGGAGCTGGCGGAACGCATGATTTGCCAAGCGATACTGGCGGTACTTGCTGTACTCCTACGGCTTCGGGCGGTGGAACCAGCTACGTTGCCGCAGGGCTCCTCGCGGCCGCAGCCGCCATGGCACTCATTGCTGTCGCGAGCGATGTTCGTGATCCATTCAAGAAGGGTCAAGACCACACCGCGCCCGATACCGACACGGAGCTAACCACTGCTGAAAAACTCAGCATGAAGGCTATTTATACCGAGGAAGTCATTCCTGGGAAACCATTTAACACCGGGATCGAGTTTAAATACACGCGTATTACAACCGCAAAATCGTACACCTACTCGGCCACAGAAACCAGCGCTAACGTTCACTTGCTAGATAAGTACGTGATTGATGCGCCAGATGTTGTGCGAGCCTACAAGCGTGAGCTCTTCGTCGTAAAAGCACAGTTTTACGACGCAAATAAAAAGCTCTTTAAGGGCAGTCAGTTGTTTGTACAGTGCTATTTAGTAGGGCCTGCCGGACAGTTGCGGATATTTAAGCTGCAGGATAATGGCTTACAAGCCGACGCAGCGTCAAGCGACGGTACTTATACCGGAGCCATTCGCTTTACTGCTAATGACCAAGGGTTATGGAAATATTTCGTATTAGCCCAAGACGTCAATACGGCCGATGAAAACCTATCGCCCGACGAAGCAGCACAAATTATTGGCGGCATGATACTAACCGATCAGCTAAGCATTACGTTTAGCGGCGGCACCTGCCCGCTAATAGCAGATGGTGACGTAAACGTTATAGCCTAAACGTTCGTTTACCTTTGTAATAGCCCTTCCTGCGCGAAGGGCTATTGTCGTATAATTACACCAGCAGGAGGACTACACATGATAACTCTTATTAATGCGCCGTCTATTCTCGGGCTCCGGCCATCGGGAGTCGAGCGCCTGCCGGACGCCTTGCGCCAAGCCGGACTTGTAGAACAGCTCGCTATTAGACACAGTGAAACGGTGTCACTACCCACCTATAATCCTCACCGTGATCCGGCGACGAACATGCTTAATCCTGAGGCAATTGCAGATTATACTGTTGAGCTGGCAAATGTAGTCCAAAAAACGCTGCAATCTGGCAATTTCCCATTGGTACTAGGTGGCGATTGCAGCATTCTTCTTGGTAATATGCTGGCGCTGAAGCGCGATGGACGATATGGCTTGTTTTTTCTGGACGGGCATGCAGATTTCTACCAACCGTCTGCTTCGACAACAGGTGAGGCGGCCGACATGGATCTCGCCCTAGTATCCGGTCGCGGTCCCGATACGGTAACAAATATTGAAGATCAGAAACCCTTCGTCAGAGATGCAGATATTATACAGTTTGGCCAGCGGGATCGTGAACTCACAATCGCCGATGGCTCGCAGCAGATAGCCGATACAGCCATTCATGTCTTTGAATTGGAGACAATCAGGCAAGAAGGGCTAGAAAAAAGCTGCGACGCAGCACTTACTATACTACAGCGCCAACCGATTGAAGGATTTTGGATACACATCGACGCCGACGTGATTCATGATGACGAAATGCCCGCTGTCGACTACCGGCTTCCCGATGGCTTGCATTTCAAAGAAATGGCCATTGTTTTAAAGCGGCTTATGGCAACGGGTCAAGTCGTCGGCTTAGACTTGGCTATCTATAACCCCACACTCGATCCCAGCGGTGCCATGGCCACAAGGTTGGTATCATTACTAGCCGGAGCTCTCCATAAATAAAAACTAACTTCTGCCACCTTGCGTTTTACAATCATGTCTTGGAGCCGATGAATCAGACATTTGTATAGCAAAGTGTTAGTGCGAGTTGGCGGAGATAAAAAAATCATCCGCCAACTCACTGTCGACAGCCTTAGGCCCGGGGTAGCGAAGACTCCTTCCGCATGTAGTCCATGATGGCGCTGGACAGCGCCTTGGTGATTCCGCCCGCGACAATGGGATTGGTGAGCCATCCAACCCCGAATGCCCAACCGAGCGCCTCCGCTGACCCTCGGCCGGCGACAGCCCCGCCGATCGCCACGAGCATGGCATCCACGTCGAAATTGGGGATGGCGTAGATCTTCGCAAGATCATGGAAGATCTTGTAGTCAACCCCAGCGAGCACGAACGTGCTGCCAGGTACCCAACTCACACTCACCGCGAGCACAACCCATCGCTTGACCATCGGCTCGGCCAGCTCGTCAGCCTCTTTGATGTTCTTGGGTCGTCGCTTTTCGACGCCCCAGTTCACCAGGTTGGCGAGAAAGGCCCCGAGGCCCGAGGGTGTACTTGATGCATCCGACACCTTTTCCTCCTAGTCCATACTGAAGTCAAGATCACCATCGAGGTCACCGAAGTCATCACCCCAGCCTCCAGGGGTCCATGTGTCGTCGTAATCCGAACTGCCGGAGTCCGAAGCACTCGTAGTCCCTTCGGCCTCCTCCTGGGATGCCCGTCCCTCCGCTTCCGCGGCGGCCTGAACATCCTGCATCTCGGTTTCCGCGGCCGCCTGCATTGCTGCCGGGTCAAGCTCTGCCATGTGGATTCCTCCTACCATGTGGTGACGGGCTATACCCGACACCTGCTGATGTTCCTATGAACGAATATACAATAAAGAAGTTTGCTCCCCTGTCAATCACTTGTCGACCCACCGGGTAAACGATACTGCTAAACACGTGATGATATACTATGATTACGCCCAGGAACGAGAGTTTACCGGAGGTGTGAAACGTGATCAAGAACACTTTAAGCTGTGTTTTTGTAGTCGCACTGACAGCCAGCATCGTAGGCTGTAGCTCTTCAAAATTCGAAACGATGCCTGAAGTGAAGCAGGTAGAAGTAGCCTGCGTTCAGGTGGAGGGTTTGCCGGAATTCACCCCGGCAACCTGCGAAGATTTGGCCAGCAGAGTGCGGCAAGGTGTAGGAGAATTCCACAATCTGATTGGAGGGGTAGTTACACCGCCTCACGAAGTGCGGTCTCGACTGCTTCCCGGAGTCGTAAAGCTTGATGACGCCCAGGAAACGCGATGCATCAACTACACCGAGGCAAATCGCACGGAAAAAGACCGGCTCAAGAAAATGGTTGGCGTCGTTACCGACACCGCCATGGAGCAGGTCAATGCGGACCCCACCCAGACGGCGCTGGTCGTCACCATTAACGCTTCGCCAAGTCTGTGCCGAAAAGAACGGCCTGCGAACTTTACGGAGCGTTGCCCCGATACCGAAGGTAGAAGGGCAGTTTTGGGCGGACAGGCCTTGCACGATCTGGTCGGCCAGCCAGTGGTGTTCATTTTTGCATCGCCGGATGAGCCCCAGCGCGACCTCTCTTTGGCGAGGCACGAATGGGGGCATCTCGGCATAGCAACAGAGCAGTTGGGCCATGACATCGCCCTGTGCAATCGTAGTGGCGACCATCTGCCCTCCCGGATAGACGACTCCGCCGACCTCGACACGGACATTCACTCCTGGAAAGGGTCGGTAATGGGGTATTCGCACGTCGCCCCAAGTATCTACATCGCACCGCCGCATCTCGCCCAATTCGGCCTCATCAAGGAAGACCACGTACTGAGTCCGAAGTCCGGTATTATCCTCCTTAAGGATACGCCACAAGCAGGGCCGGTTGCTCCGGGCGACACGCTGCAAACCGCAGCCGCTTTGCAGTTGAAGCTGACTAGTCCGGCGATCAAAAAAGCGATCGCCTCGGAGGTTGCCAAGACGGAACTATCCGTGGATGACTACGTGCTGTTTATCGGCAAGATAGCCGACGAGGTGGCCGTCTATGCCGCTCCCACAACTGAGCAACTGCGCAAGAGTGATGAAAGCGCGCCTATTTTCCTGATCCAACGGCTTAGCGCGGGAGAACAGCTGGACATAGCCAACGGTCCAAGCATAAAGGTAATTAGTAGCAACGAAGGCGTCGCAAAGATCGATCTACAGGTAGCAGGATAATGCTGACGCTGAATGATCTCCAAACCGACTAACGTAGGCGCCATTCAGGAGGTAACGAAAGTCACAGCGGCCTGAATGGAGAGCAAGCCCCGAAGAGCCCCGAGAGCAATCTCGGCAGGCCCTCGGGGCTCTTCTTATATGCCAACCACCTTGCGTCGCCATTTAGCGGCATGCGAGCCACCCAGGTAGCTGCGAATTTGAGCTTTAACACGCTCAACTTGAGCCGGGACGTGATCCTCGTAGTTGTTATCCGAATACCCGCGCAATGCGACGTAGATCTTGCCATCGCGGCAGGTAATCTTAACATCGACCACGGCCATAGTGAGCCGAAGCTGTGTATGGTGCTGATTCGTAATAAAGCCTTCCCGCACGCCAAATACCTCTTTAAAATTGAGGTATCGGATGATCCCGCTGGCACGAGCTTTATCTCGCCTGGACTCAAAAAGAAAATCAAACACACGCACTCCCTTCGCACTAGTAGGAGGTGGGCTTGGTGTCTATTATATCGTAGATATCGTACGATTAAATTCCTCGAGGAATTTAATAAAGTATTCACATTGTGTTCCATAATGCTTATGCTATTAGTATGAAGAAGCAGTTTAGTACGTCATACATTGCATTGATAACCGCATTTGCATTAGTGATTAGCATAGTAAGCCCCGCAGCAGGGGTGCATGCCGAGTCGCAGCCACGCCATCAAACGCAAGGCAACGCCTATATAGACCAATACATGAAGGCAAATTGGAATGCCGACGTTGCGCGTGATATTCCGTATCCATCACGTACGGAGCCCATGGTTTTACATGGTTCGTGGTACGAAATGGGTAGGCAGTATGGCAAAGCTTCTGGCAAATACGTACGCATTCAGTATGACGCTAACTACGCGCAGTTCTTACGCTCACAATTACCAGCCGATAAGCTTGGCTCTGTTCTCGATAAATATATGCGTGAAACCGAAAAGTTATCACCAGAGATGGTTGAGTTTGTAAAAGGTATTGGTAGCGGTGCCGGCCGCGACCTAGACGGAGCAACATATGCCAAGGCACTCACAAATACGCAAAAAATCATGCTTATCAATTGTTTGTTTGAAGTCGTCATTCCGCCGGCCTGGCCTCATGTTGCTGAAATGATGGGAGTGTCACAAACTACCGCCCAAACAAGCAATACCGATTTCGAACCGTTTGCTTCGCACGCTTGGGCGGCTTGGGGTGATATGACAAAAGGTCATAGCGGCGTAATGGGTGGAACCCGCGACCAGCCCTGGTTCCCAACACTCTACAATGTTTCTTATGTCGCCGTCCCATCCGACAAACGAGCTGCCGTCACTTGGGGTAACGCAATTGCCGGTCATATAGCTTCGAGCTCACAAGTAAACGAGTACGGCGTTGGGCTTGGTAACACCATCGTGTCTCACAATAAGCAGTACTTTGGCGTTCCAGCACTTCTCACCACTGCTTATATTTCGTTCTTTGCGCACAGTGCGCGCGAAGCAACCGATATCCTAACAGTCGGCACACCAGAATATCGCAAAAAGACCGGGCGTGAAACGCTCGCTTATACCGTTGGCTTTTTCCAAACATTCGCAGATGCGAAGGAAGGTTTTACGGTTGAACGCACGGGGCGCAACTACGCAGTTCGCACCGCAGGGTCACAAAACGAACACGGCGATTATACAGTGCTCGCCAACCATGCCGTGGCTAAAAACTCCTACGATGAATTTGGTAAGTCTACCGGCAAACCAATGGAGACCTGGACAGTACCAAGCAGCCCAGACTCATCAAGCTGGTCTCGATACTGGGCACTCTTTTACGAATTTAGTAAAAATAAGGGCAAGGTCGACTCGCGGTTTGCCGAGCGTGCTATTGCGCCCATGAAACACACCTATACCGCGGACGGTACTCTAGTGACTACAAAAAACGGCGTACCGGTGTGGCGGCTAGGACTAACGCCCGAGCGCTGGTTAATTCCTAACCCGTCTGATCCAAATAGTTTTCCAACAGGTGGCAATAACATGTATTTTGTTGCCGACCTTAAGAAAGGGAAGGTGCAATGGGTGCAAGGTATTCCTTCACACTGGAAGGGTGATTGGGAGGAAGTATCGCTAAAAGACCCATCATGGAAATGTTTACGATCTGATGGCGCCAAGCATTGTAAAGTAGACAATTTAGTAAACTAGCTACTAGACGCGGTAGAATAAGTATATGAAACAAATACTGTTGCAACTCACAAAAGCAGTCGCTGTATGGTTGGGCCTTATTGTCCTCTTGGGGATCATTGCTATTCCTTTAGGATTCTTCAGCATCCAGGCATATATCACGGAAGATAAACTACTAATGGGCATTTATAGCCCCGAACACATAGGAACACCAGCAGCATTTAACCCCTTGGTGCAGGCATTAATAGGGCTTGGTATAATCGCCTTTCTACTCAATCCCTTGGCACTTCTGGCCCTGCACCGATGGTGGGGTATTAAAGTGCGTCCATGGTTACTAGCAATAGGTGGACTTATCCTCGGCCTAGTTCTTGATTTCTCCTTCTCTATTACACCACGACGCGCAATTGATATTACGACAGAGAGTCTCTGGCCAGATTTTTGGTCTTTCTTTAGTATTGCTATTTTCGGCTTACTCATTGGATACGGTGTCGAATTCCTTTTGTTAAGAAGAAAACAAAATGGAACAACTTGAACAATTTGGATGGACCAAGGAACTCCGTCAAAAGTGGCGAACACTCGCCGCGCCTGGTTTGGTACCGGCACGCGTTATCGCCGATTTTGGTACGTCACTTAAAGTTGTCACCCCCTCTGTCGTTACGGCCGAGCTAAGCGGAAAGCTTGCCCATTACACCGAACCTGATCTCACCCCTAAGGTTGGCGATTGGGTTGGCGTACATTTATACAACAGTAGCCATGCTGTTATTGAAGTTCTTATTCCTCGCCGAAACGAGATCGCCCGCAAGGTGGCTGGCAAACAGGTGATCAAACAAATTATGGCGGCTAACGTGGATATTGCCTTTGTGCTATTGGCTTTAGATAACGACTTCAGCGTTGAGCGGCTAAAGCGGTTTTTGTACCAGCTATCTATAGGTCACATCACGCCAGTAATTGTCCTTAATAAGGCGGACAAAACGGATGAGGTAGCCGCATACGTCGCAGCCGTTCAGCCGCTGAATCTTCCAATTGTCATAAGCACGGCTATCAGTGGTGCGGGTGTGGCGGAGATTCTGTCGTATATCAAGCCCGGCCACACCGCTATCCTCCTTGGTTCTTCGGGCGTTGGTAAATCAACGCTAACCAACCAGTTATTAAAGCGAGATGTACAGGCGACCAACGCGGTTCGCGACTCCGACGCCACCGGCCGGCACACAACCGTACATAGAGAATTGTTTATCTTGCCAAATGGCGGCCTGCTCATTGACACCCCTGGTATACGAGAGCTACAACTTTGGGGGACAGAGGAAGAGCTGGCAGAGAACTTTGACGACATCACTCGCCTCGCAGCCCAATGCAAGTACACCACCTGCCAGCATAACGGCGAGGAAGGTTGCGCCATTCAGGAGGCGCTTCATAACGGCAGTCTAGATGCCTCTCATTATGCAAGCTACATAAAAATGCGTACCGAGCTGGAAAGCCTGCGCCAAAAGAACACCGCGCAGCAACGCCACAACAATAAGAGGTCACGAAAAAGCAAGGATCGCCAAGCGGAAGACAGACAACATGATGATGGGTGAGTAGGAGCAAAAAAAGTAGCGTTTTGCCGCTCAAACCAACCGAAGATAATGTCTAAAATATACAATACTAGACGCTTCCCGGCTGTTATATTTGGAGGTGTTAGTAGAGAAAGGATTATTATTGTGCGCAGAATTATTCTATATATCAACAGCACTTTCAATGGGGTTGTTACTGGCGACCCAAGTAAAGACAAGGGTAACTTTACCGTTTGGACAAATATGGCGTACATGAAGGCTGGCACCGAATGCCTGCTCGAGACCATGCAAACAGTTGATACTCTTTTGATGGGTAGAGGCACCTACGAAGTGCTTGCTGTAGCAGACGGCTGGACGAGCGTCAAGCAATGGGGACCCGGCATGGGTGATGCGACTCTTGCCCTGGGCGACAAGATCAACAATGCTCACAAATGGGTAGTAACAGGCGATCGGCCACTCAATAAACTTCAATGGGGCGTATATGAAGCCCCAAAGCAAATGACCGGCAATAATATCATAGAGCAAGTCACAGACCTCAAAGATAGCGAGGGTGGGGACATTGTGATTTTTGGCAGCCCGGTTCTAGTACGATCGTTGACCGACGCAGACCTTATTGATGAGTATCAGGTACAAATCGCCCCTGTTGTAGTTAATTACGGCGATCATTTGTTCGACGGCATCAAAGAGCGAAAAGATTTTGAACTTATCGAAGCGAAGAGCCTGGAAGGCGGTTCCATCTTTGTACGATACAAGCCTACGGAAGCATCGGCCGGGTTCAGCAAAGAAAATCTATAGAAACCCGAACCCTTCGGTGATTTTGGGCCAATAAGATACCACAAGTGCATACATTTACCTCTCCCTTAATTAATACGCTGGGCGCGGTACATCTGGGATTACCATAAGCGATGCCAGCGCCCTGGGGGAGCAAGCAAGTTTACCCAAAGCTGCTATACCATTCTGAGCCAAGTTAGTGAAAAGCTCTGAAGCTTCCCGCGTGTGATTAAGATTGCCAGGCTCCGCACCTACCTCGGCCAGAGCAAGACGAGTCAATGCATACCCTACATGTTCCTTTGCGTACATGACGAACCCATTTTCTAGGTCACCGTCACGAAGCCGAAGTAAGCTGCCTGGCGGCAAGTCTAGCGCCTGCTAGGCAATGGGGCCTACCCGCCAGGAATGGCATCGACTGGCAGAAATAGCCAAGGGGTTATCAGGGTCAAATTCTCCCGGTGTAAGATAACCAACTTCGATTGATTTAATAAAGTTGTCGAAAGTACTACCAGAGTCCCCCTCTACTGCCAGCAAGTCTTTTTTTACCTTCCACTTTGTTTCGAGCCAATCAGCTTGCTTCGCGGCTTCGCTTTCATCTTTCGGTGGACGCATGACCTTGCCTCTGCTTGCAACTTCTTGAAAGCCCCCGCTACACAGCAGCATGGCAATCCTGCCTAGATAAGCCTTGTGGTAGCGACCCATTTCATCTGCTCTGCGAATCGTTTCTGCCGTAGGTCCGTAAGAGACACTGCCATCATCGTGAGCAATGAGGTGCAAACCACGACCGAGACCCATAACTTTTCGGGCAATAGACTGATTCGTATTTAAAGCGCCGAGCACAAATTTTGATGTTACTCCAACACCAAGCGCCAGGAGCATTCTCCTACTTAGCCCCTCTGAACCCGCCTGAGACACGCCTTGGAAGTGCTCTTTCATATAGTCTCCATTACACATGTATTTTCAAAAAAAGCCTAGAAAGATAGAGGTGCAACACTGGAACGTTTTTTATGGCTGAAGAGCACAAATCCGAACCCTCGTAGCCAATCCGCCGTTTTAGCAAAATCACAAAGAAGCCTTTTAAACCTACGCCTGGCTAGAGAGAAGGTCCAACAACTTATGCAGGTAGTCGGCCCATTGTATAAATAGCAGGGAAGGCTTACTATTTTATCGTGAGTACTCTTAAAAAAACAAGTGACTATAAAAATCCCTATGAGCACCTTTCTGGTCAGATTACCAATCCGGCTGTAGTTGCAGCGGGCTACACCGAGCATCAATATAACACCGGCGAAGTAAATTTAAACTATGTCGTTGGCCCAAATAATGGGCCACCGCTCGTGCTCATACCAGCACAAACGGGTATCTGGGAAAGTTATTACAAGGTGCTGCCCGAGCTTGCCAAGCACTTTCGAGTGTATGTCGTTGAAATTCGCGGGCACGGCAAGTCAAGCTGGACGCCTGGAGACTACTCCTGGAAGAGCATCGGTAGGGATATGACGGCTTTTTTGAAAAATGTCGTAAAGCAGCCTGCTATTGTATCCGGCAATTCATCGGGTGGTGTTATTGCATTGTGGTGTGGGGCTAATATTCCGGAACAAGTAGCAGGGGTCGTACTTGAAGACGCGCCGATTTTTGCTGTGGAAATGCCCCGGTTTAAAGAACGTGACCGTTTTGTGTATAACGGGCTTGCGCATACCGTTGAGACGCTCGGCAACCTTGAGAATCGCGACTTCGCCGACTATTTTAAAGGTCAAGAAATGCCGGTGTCGGCAACCCGCACTAAACGTTTTCCCGACTGGATGGTGCGTTTCCTCTCTAAAAAGATCAAACAAGAGCAGGCCATACACCCCGACCAGCCTCTCGAATTAAAAAAATGGTATCTCCCACGCACCCTCACCATTCTTTTCAAGTCACTCTCCATGTTCGATCCTGATTTTGCCCGCGCATTTATAGATGGTCGCATGTACGAAGGTCTCGATCACACCAACGCGCTAAAGCGTATAAAATGCCCGCTACTAGTACTCCACGCCACTTGGCATCGTTACGAAAAGTATGGTCTCGTGGGTGCGATGGACGACGATGACGCGGCGCGTATTAAAAAACTCGTACCGCACTCTCAATACAAAAAAATCCCTGCCAATCACGTGATTCACATGTACAAACCCGAGGAGTTTATAGAGGCTATTGAGTTGTTCGCAAAAGATATCCGCTAGTTGCTCTTATAAATAACTCTTACTTCACTAGTAGCACTATCCCCGATACAACCATTATTCCTGCTAAACCGTATTTTACAAATTTCTCTCCTTGTTTGAGTGCGACTTTAGTTCCAATGAACCCACCCAGATAACAACCAGCGAGTGCGGCAAGTGCGTAGCTCCATACGATATATCCCTGCGGGAGTACAATACAAAAAGCAACCCCTGCCTGAAATAACATCAGCACACGGCGTAACGCGTTCGATTGAAGTGCGCTTAGCCCCATGAGGAGCATAAGTGGCAAAAACAGTAGCGTTGCCAAACCACTTCCAAGCGAACTTGCAAAGAGAATAGTCGCATAGGTTACATAACCAATTACGATTGATCTCCGAGATCGTTCTCCCGGCTGCATGCTCGCCCTTTTAATAAAAAGTGTCGGCGCGAGCGCTATTAACAATACACCTATTACCACTTCAAAGAATCCACTTTGTATCCTTGGGAGAACAAGCATAGCAAGAATTGTAAAGAGTACGGTTAGCCCGGTGAGTGGCCAGAGAAAACGTTTGTCAATAAGCTGTTTGCCTCGCATGGCAACAAGAGAGCTAGAACCCAGGCCCAAACTCGCAACCGACGCTCCCGCTACAATTTGCTGTGGCGTTAGTCCGATTAGTAGATAGTAGGGCGTCATGATAAACCCTCCACCTCCACCGCTCATTCCGCTGAGTATGCTTGATAAAAATGCAACGATAAACGTTACTAGTATTAATATATCCATTAATTTCCTTTGTTTTATGAGTTATTGATTGTAAGAAAGAATTTTATGCAGCGCGTCGCTGACATCGGAGGGATGTCAAAAATATCATTTTTTTAGTAAGGCAGCATATTGCTACTAAGTGCTTCTATTTTAGCACAGGCTTTCTGGTTTGTCAATGGATTGCTCTCAGGAGTGGAAGCCCCTCTGGCCATATAGCCCAGAATTGGAACACTTTTTATTCAATGAGTGTTATCATCTTTCTAATATCGACCGAATCCCGTGGACGACTCGATTATCGCAGTATGTAGTTACAAAAGGCTCCCAAATGACGCTCCTCTTACTCGAAAACTTATGCATAAATAATGACGTATCCGCGCTACTTTTGGTAAACCGAAAGACTTGATAAATATGCAAGAGTATTATAATAATGCTTTTCATGCTAAGCTAAAGATACTCACGTGGTTTCTATAACCTCTCCGTAATCTCTATGAACCCTCACACGGCCTTCTAGTATCGCGGTCAGACAGTATAAATGCTCTGAGGATACTAACTAAACTTGGAGCCAACACACGGGTATCCCGTCTAAGCCGAATAAAATGAAAATAGATAAACATATTGAAATCGTCTCCTCAACTATCGTCAGTTTAAGCTCTATGGGCAAGGAGTCGCGCGATGCTATTCTTGCCGTCTTAACAAGGCACTATACAAAAGTGGGCATCACTATAGTTAATGACATAGAGGATCTTGCTAAGTTGGTTCGTAAAAAGCCCGATTTGGTGTTTCTTGGCATGAAATTCGTCCCGCGCAGTTCGCATTTGGGATTGCAGGATCCTCAAAAAGTCTGGTTAGCGCACTACCTAGACAGCCATGGGATTGCCTACACGGGCTCTGGTTATAAAGCCCACAATATTGAGCTGGATAAACCACAGGCTAAGCAGCGAGTGCTGGAGTCGGGCCTTAAGACCTCGCAGTACATGGTAGCTAGTATTGGTGATGTTCCAATTACCGAAGACTCGGTGCTCGACTATCCACTGTTTGTTAAGCCCACAGATAGGGGCGGCGGCCTGGGCATAGATAGCAACTCGGTGGTGCGAAATTTCGCAGCTTTGCAATCAAAAGTAGCATCAATCTTTGCTCTCCATTCCGATGCACTCATAGAGGAGTATTTATCTGGCCGCGAATTTAGTGTAGCCATTCTGAAAGACGAGCTAACATCTGAATATACAGCCATGCCGCTCGAACTCGTTGCCGAACGGGACAATAATGGGTCACGTATTCTTAGTGCAGAAGTGAAATCATCAAATGCAGAGGCTGTCAGTATGGTAACCGATCAGGCGCTAAAAGCGCGTCTTTGCTCACTCGCCACTGGCGTGTTTCATGCTCTGGGCGGGCAGGATTATGGCCGGATTGATATTCGCCTAGACCAATTCGGCGAAGCACACTTTCTAGAAGCCAACTTGCTACCGAGTCTCATAAGCGGGTACGGCTCATTCCCTAAGGCTTGCGAGATGAACATTGGCCTAGGCTACGAAGAAATGATCAACAGAATTGTACGGTTGGGACTGGCTCACGTAGCACACGAACAGCCACCGGTTACCGTTCAATTCCATATCCCGCTTGTTCCTGCGGCGACAAGATGACACCGATGATTGTCTAGAAGGCAAGGAACTTACGCCCCGCACCAATTTTTGCCAAAAAATGTCCAAATTGGGACATCTTTTCTCATTGATTGAATAAATTTTTGGCTGGGCTTAAGGTTCGGGAATATAAACCTTTACACAAGAAGAAGATGTAGATGTCAAAGAAATACGCGAACTTTTTGATGATGATACATCACAACAACGCTTATTTAAGTGCGATCTTGTGGTCGCCGCCAGGTGACGTACTCTTGGTCAATATGTGCTGTGCCCGAATCACGTTGCCTTGGCTTATTACAGTTCCTTTGTTCGGTCCGCAGTAGTGCGCAGGATAAATATTGACACATATCCATAATGATGCTATAATTATAAAGATACAGCCTATACTACTGGAGGAATCATGCCCGACGGAACCCCGCAGATCTGCACGGCCGAGACATTCTACGGAACGTGCAACTCGACCCAGAACGCGGACGGGAGCTGCCCGGCAGCAGCAACCCATAGACCCATGTAGCTCTGTGCCAATGCCAGTGTCGTCTTTCAGGAACACCCCTGGGAGACGACACCTATTTTTATTTAGCGTATGTATTATGCATATACATCCTTGGCAATTGGATATTATTCTATTGAAAGCGGTGCCAGATAATAATATATGCCTCTGTAAATAATCTTGGCTGGGGATGAGGAATTCGAACTTTTTGCAATCTTATGATTCAAGAGAAGTTGCTTATCTCTAAGTCTATGCCACTGAAATTAAATAAAAAGCCTCAAGGGCTTGTATATGTGGGTGGAAGTGGGCGGATGCATAAAACGCAGCCGCCCGTCACCACCTCCTGTATGTTGAAACAATGACGAACTATCTTCGACAGTCTGTGAGCTCGGGTGGGGATGGAGGTGTCGCCATAACAAGCTCCTCGACGTCCTCCAGGGAGGGGCTGTAGCCGAAATCAACTTGCCAGTCGATGCTTTCGGCACCAACTATCAGCTTCGCGAGCCGATAGCTCTTCCAGCCGACCCTTTGAGCTAACACTACCGTACAGCCTTGTACAATGGTGCTAGCCTCTAGAACTTCCTCGCCCTCGGTGTTGACCACCCGAGTAACCGACACCTCCCGGAAGTTACCGACACTTTCAAGTTTACTCTCGAATGCCTCTTCCGGAGTGGGCGCTGGTGACTCGCACGCTACAAGAGCAGCTCCAACGAGAACAAGTGCAAGCAAACGCCTCATCACAATTCGTCCCTTTCAACGAGGGTGGTGATTAAACAAATTAAACCATACTTACTATAAAATAGCAAGGCAGTCGTCTAAAGCTTACTACTTGTGAAGTAATCGCTGGCAAATAAAAGGCTTGGCTCAACAGGCTATAAGCAATGACGGCTATGATGGGATATAATCGAAAAGTCCATCAAAAAAGTGGAGGTATTTGTGGAATCGCAATATGCCCGTGAGCTTGATTTCGTTGTCGAGCTAATTCGGGAAAGCGGCAAGCTTGCGAGTCGGCTTTTTCATAGCGATAAGCTCGAAGTTTCCATCAAAGGTGATGGGTCAAAGGTGACCAACATCGACCTTGTAGTGAGTGACTACGTCGTGAAGACGGCTCAGAGGAAGGGTATCCGCGTACGTAGCGAGGAAGTAGGAAGTACTGCTTCCTACGGTGAAAATGGGGTTCTCGATCTCGATTCTATCGACAGCACGGGCGATCTTGTAGAAGGGCACCAGCGACGCCCTCGTCGATCAAACGCTGCGCCTTCGCTGGGGTTTTGGGACGAAGAGCCGGTAGCCGGTGCAGTGGTCTTTCCGTTGCTTGGAGTGCCGTCGATTACGTACCTCGCCTCTAAGGGTGGTGGCGCGTATCGCGAACAAAACGGACGCAAGGTGCGTCTTGTGATTGATACAGCACCGACACGCGGTGTTGTCTTCGTCAGCTCAAAGACAAATATGCCTGCCGCGCAGGCAATAAGCAGACAATTGAGCGAGATGGGATATACACCGGTGCCCGAGCACGGCGCTGTGTTTAAGGCGTGCAGTACAATCGACAGGGAGCTTTTGAAGCAGTATCCCTACAACAAGGTGCACAGCTTGGGTATTCCTGTGGTTGGCTTTTTGTCGCGGAGGGTCTATCTGCACGATGTAGGAGCAACTACCTGCATCGTCCGAGAAGCAGGTGGAGTTGCTACCACTCCTCGAAATCAAGAAGGCAAACAGCCGTGGGTAGCTGCCAACAACCAAGCCGTGTACGATGACCTTATGGAGCTGGCCACCACGGTCTAGTCCTTAAGCTACATGCGTTGTCTGTTTCGCACCTAAACAGGCCGGCACCCGGGACGTTCCCGGGTTTTTTCTATTTACGAATCGCGTTACTTCTTCTGGGCTTGTGCCGAATCCAGTAGCTTCAAAAGGTCTGCAACGGAGTGTTTTCCAAAATAGCCATACCAATGCTCAAGATTGGCCGGCTCGAATACAGCCAGCTTTTTAAAGATATGGTAGGCAAACTCTACCGGCGACGAAGATCCAGCCGTGATTATATTACTATCGCTAACCGCTAGTTCATCCTGATAGTTTTCATCACCCGCATAGTTTGGGCAAAACATATGCAGGTACGGCAGACCGTTGCTCGTGTGTTTGACCTTATCGAGCATGCCCGCCTGAGCCAGGGCACCAGTTGCTCCACAAATGGCGGCAACGGGTACTTTGGCGTCTATGAACTCTTGCGTCTTTGCAAGAATAGGGTTTTGAGCTGGCGTTAGCCATATGTCGGCTCCAGGCAAAATAAGCATGCTTGCGCCGTCGATACCGATCTCATCGAGGGTGTAATCGGGTATAACCGTCAAGCCACCCATAGTGACGATCGGCTTTTTTTCGATAGCACATGTCTTTACCTGCCAATCTTGAGGTTTTGCAAAGAAACGTTGAGAGTTAAGCTCGGCTGTTGCATATCCAAGTTCCCAGTCGGACATGGTGTCTAATACGTATACATAAATTGTTTTCATAATTGTTCTCCTTCTTACTATCAGTATGGGGCAGGGAAGTGGCATAGGCTTGTATAAAAGGGACTACTTGAGTGTCAGTTCGCGCTCAAATAAAATGGGAGTCACACCAATAAGTCGACGGAACTCATGAGTAAAGTGAGCGTGATCGGCGTATCCATACTTGGCGGCAATTTCGGTAACGGTCGTATTCATTTGCTTGAGATCTGCTAATGCAGGCTGCTGTCGGCATAACCGTAAGAACTCTTTGGGGCTAAAGCCGGTATATTGTGCAAAGCGGCGGCGAAACTGGCGCAGACTAATAGGAAGGTTTTTCGTCGCAGCTTCAACTGTTATGGCATCGCCAGTCGACTCCACAAAAGCAATGAATCGGTCGACCAGCGGATCGCGTAAGAGTAATTGTCGGTCAATGAGTGTCGTGACGAGATCCACTAGGCGTTCTTTAACCTCTGCAGGCGTATCGAGGAGCGGAAAGTTCGCACTAAATGCCCGGATGAGTGGATGGGCGATTTGGTAGTCATGCAACTTCGAATCTCTCAGCGACTGATACGATTGCTTCTGAAAGAGGGCGTAGGTACCCGGCTTTAACCTCGCACCAATATATACATCACCCGGTCGCACCTGTGTTGTTTGGGATATCCCCATAGGGCCGATGAATGCTAAGCCATTGTCATGCCAATTACGATAGACCATGATCTCGCTACATGCTGTCGGCAGCAAACGGATGGTGCCCGGCCGCGTAATCCGACAATGCCAAAAGGCATCAACGTATTCGGCTAGCTGACTTGGTGGCAGGTCTTCGATAAAATTAACGGTCGGCATGGTTTAAGTGTAACTCACTTTGGTGAGCTTGATGCTTATGCTTTCCTATTGACACACCGCGGGGCACTTATTAAAATTAGTGAATAAACATTCATTAACCACGGAGGATTCTATGAGAAAAATCGTTGTTTTGACATTCTTGACACTGGATGGCGTTATGCAAGCACCTGGCGGCAAAGACGAAGACCCTTCAAACAACTTTGAATTTGGCGGCTGGTCGATGCCCTACTTCGACGAAGCTCTGGGTAAGGAGATGGAAAAAGAAAGCGGTGACGAACCATTTGACATGCTGTTCGGTGGTACATCCTACGGGCTACTTAAATCATATTGGCCCGACCACCCCGATGACGGCCCAACGGGCAGAGGCATTAACCGAGCCACAAAGTACGTTGTCTCCAATGAAGACATCGACACAAGCTGGGAGAAAACGATTAAAATCAGCGGCGACGATATCATTGGCCAAATTAAGCGCTTAAAGGAATCAGACGGTCCAATGCTACAAGTACATGGGAGTGGTAAATTAGTGCAATCCCTAATGCAAAACGATTTGGTAGACGAGTTTTGGCTCAAGGTATTTCCTGTAACCCTTGGCAAAGGTAAGCGATTGTTTGAGGAGGGAACAATCCCGGCTGCGTTCAAGCTCACTTACTCGATGGTATCTCCAAGTGGCGTTATTACCGCCTACTACAAGCGAGATGGTGACTTAAATCTAGACCAAGGAATGACCATCTAGCCCACCTATTTCCCTATTTTTAGTTTCTAAAGGAGCAATAAATTAAGTAAGGCGTCTATGCAGACGTCTTACTTTTCATGATTAGATAAGTCCGCCAATAAGCGTGCCGCAAAAAACGTTCGAGCCGTATTTTGATGTTATATATATAAATCCTGTGAAACTCCTCACATACTGCTTATGGTGAAGTTTACTATAATAAACCTATCAATTAATTTTAAGAAAGGTAGGGTATGAGAATAAAAAAGTTAATACGGGCGGCGTCGCTTACGGTGGTGGCAGGAGTGCTACTTATCTCAACCGGCACCCCGGTCTTAGCGCAGCAGCTGCCGGAGCGATCCGATCAGCAGCTTGAGACTGAAGTAGAAGATCTACGTACATATATAGAAAACGTGCCAGATCACGATTATCGCGACAAAAAGGATCTAAAACACAACTTCAACGATACCTTTAGGGGTGATCAGGGTTGGGGCAAACACAAGTATAGCAACTGGAAGACTTGTAAGACTATAGCTAAACTAACCGAGATGCTTGATAAAATCCAACGCTTGCGTGAGCGCCATCCAAACGCATCACTAGAAGAATTATTCACTCGACTCTGGATGCTGCGTAACGATTTGTTGGCAAGCATGCCAGCCGACAAGCGCTGTGAAGGCTTTGACCTAAGCCAAGCCCCCCAGGTTAAAGTGGGTACGTCCGATAACACACAAGTTGCGTTGGACGTAAGTTTTCCAACACCAACGCTGACCACCGAGCGGGGTGACGGACAAACGTTTACCCGCGTACATCTTAACGGCATAGAGAACATGGTAGGCAAACCAGGCGAACCCGCACTTCCTATGTGGCGACAGCTCGTGGCTATTCCTGAAGGCTCGACGCCAAAGATAAAAGTAAATGAAGCCAAGAAGAGTGGCGACCTCCTGCTTAACCTAGTGCCATACCAGGAGCAGCCAGTTGACCAAGCTGCACCGGGCACAACCGATCCAGGCAACGAAACCACACCTCCCGAACCGGACATGGACACGTTTGCTGACAAACCATTCGTCATTAACAAACAAGCCTACGAAACGGACCGCACTTTACCAGCTAACCCTTGTAAAGTAACCCCAATGGGGCAGTACCGCGACGTGCAAATGGCCCAGCTTGAATGCGCCACCGGCTCATACAATCCAGTAACCGACAAGTACCAAATGTACCGTGGCATGCACGTTGAAGTACAGTTTGAAGGCGGCAATGGCAACTTTATGACCAGCCGTACGCTCAACGAATTTGAAGGCGCTGCCAAGCTTACCACCGAATCGGTTGTAAATAAAGCAGTTTTGAGCAGGTACGTTAAGGAGCTTGATCTTTCTAACCTACAATGTTCTGGTGAAGAGTTCCTGATTCTCACGCACAGCAACTTCCGCGCTGCCGCTGATGAGCTCGCTGATCACAAGCGTAGCCGTGGCATGACCACCAATGTCTTTAATGTCGGTAGCGGCGTACCCTCACGTGACACAGCCGAAGAGATCGACAAGTTTATTGAAAATCGCTATGACGATTGTAAAGTCCGGCCATCCTACGTTCTATTGATGGGCGACGCGGAATACATTCCAACGTTCTACCCAGCCAACATGCCCGACAATACCGGTAGCGACTTCCCATACTCTAACTACGTACAAATCTTGTTTGACGCGTTCTTCCCAGACTTCGGCACAGGCCGTATCCCGGTAGACACGCTCGATCAAGCCAACACGGTTGTTGACAAGATCAAGAGCTACGAATCTAACCCGCCAAATCTAGGTATAGGTAGCGGCGCACCGTTCTACACGACCGCCGGATTTGCCTCGCAGTTCCAAGGTTTCCGCATGAACCCTAACGGCACGCCGCTGAACAATCAGCCGGGCACCGACCAACGGGCATTCGTTGAAACTAGCGAACTAGCTCGTCAAGAATTGGTCGACCGCGGCTACCAGGTACCGCGCATTTACACCCGTACCATCGACGACGGTGGCTACTGTCTGCAAGAGAACGCCAACGGTGATTGTATCCAAACTCAAGCACCGTACAATGGCAATACCACGCCACGCCGTTACTTTAATGGCACGTTACTGCCAGCTAGCATAGGCGCCGGCAGCGGCTTTGCCTGGAATGGCAGCACAGCCGACGTCACTAATGCCTGGAATGCAGGACGCTTCCTATTCCTGCACCGTGACCACGGATGGCCAGGTGGCTGGGGCGACCCAGGATTCTCCACGAACAACGTCAATGCACTAAGCAACGGCGACCGTCTGCCTGTTGTCTGGAGCGTAAACTGTGCCAGCGGTATCTTCGATAACGAAACCGCCGGGGGCATCTATGGCACCAGCAACAGCACCGTTTCGTTTGCCGAGGCAGCTTTACGCAAAGCTGACGGCGGCGCTATCGGCGTAATCGGCGATACGCGCAACAGTCCAACCTGGGCCAATAACGCACTAACCCGCGGTTACTTCGACGCCGTATGGCCCGACACCGTTCCAGGATTTGGCGGCAACACCAGCCACAAACGCCTAGGCGACACGCTTAACTGGGGCAAAGTGTACCTAGCCTCTCAGGTTGGCGTCGATCAAACTGCCGGTAGCGTCTCTATCGAGAACATGGGCTTTGAATACCACATCTGGCATGTGATCGGTGATCCAACGCTAGAAATGTGGACCAAGAACCCACGCCAAATTACGCTTAATCCAAACTTCAAGGTCCTCGAAACTACTCCGGTGCGCGAAGTACTCGACTACAAGGCCGCAAACGGCACCGTCGTTACGCGCCTGCAAGTAACCCGAGAAGGCGAAGCCAAAGCAATTGCCCGCGGTGAAGTGCAGGACAACAAGGTGACGCTCAATTACTTTGAGCAACCCGACAACGCGCAAGGAAGTATCTATGCCGCAAGTAAAGCAGATGCCATTAGTGTGACGCTCACAGAGCAAAAGGAGGAAACACCGCCTCGAGTCAACTAGATAACTCTAGCGATATAACAAGGAGACGACTGAACAGGTCGTCTCCTTTATTTATCTATTGAATTGGAGTAAAGTTGTCCAAAATATACAATCTCTCATAGCTTGAAAACGATATAATACTATCTTATAGGAGAGCTTTCATATGACAGAAAACAAGATACTAAATGGCTTTGGCACAACCCTATTCGCAGGCATACCAGTCAAGGATATTAAGACATCAATAGCTTGGTACGAAAAGCTGCTCGGCTGCCCTCCAAGCTTTTACCCCAATGAAGTAGAGGCTGTCTGGATGTTAAGCGACACACAATGGCTTTATCTTATTCAGGAACCTCAACGCGCTGGCGGCTCTATCCAGACAATTATTGGCAAAGATCTGGAAACAACACTCGACCAAATTGCCAAGCGAGGTCTCAAGTATGAAAAAGAAGAAGAACCCGCAGAAGGCGTGCGTAAAGTTATGTTTTATGATCCGGACGGTAACGAAATTGGCCTCGGAAGAGCAGAAAGTCTCTAAACGTTCTCGATTTCATTCTGATAGTGTTATTCGAGGAGATATTGCAAAAATATTGAAATAGTGTATAATATAGTCATGTCTTTTGAAAGAACCAAGACCGCAATAACCACCGGAATCCTATTTTCTACGCTCGTTTCAAGTGAGGTAGCCGGCGGCGGCGAGGGCGCGCGAGTCGAAAAGTTATACGGCCAGGTCGTGCACACTTTAGGAGAGACGGCGATAGCCGTTTGCAGCACAGAAATGTCTTCATACGATGTATTTGGCATTAGTCATACGCCATTAGACTCCCAAGAAGATCTCGACTACGCGTTGGCCACAAACACACTTACCGGCGAAGGCAGCTGGGCAAGTAAAAACGGTGCCGGTACCTGCTCTATGCCAGCCGAATTTGCAAGTCGGCCGCTTGAGAGGAGTGGTACTGTTGTTATTGATATGGAAGACCTTTTCGGTCCTAGAGCTGAATAATATATACGGCGACCTCTGTCGTTTTTTTCTAATTAAAAACAGCTGCATTCTTCCCATTCCACGGTTTACGATAGGAGGTTCCGGCAGAGTCTCGGCAATGTCGTATAATAAATAGCAGCTCCTGCTCCCGTTTAGAGAGGTTTTTGTGTAATGGGGACTACTCGCACGGTTCGTTTGCGCATGATCGCATTCGCCTTGCTCGTAGCAGCGTGCACTTCGCAACCGTCAACACCCAATAAGCAGCAGGCAACCAAGCCACCTCCAACGTCCGTCAGCAGCGAGTCGGCTACCACCAATGGCTACAGCTATGGGTACGGTACCTACTATGTGGCAGCGCGTCGGACCGTGCCGCCCCACTGGGGTGACGCAAAGATGTGGTATGCCCGCGCACAAGCTGCCGGCTATGCCGTTGGCGACACGCCTAGAAAAGGGGCCATTGCCTGGACTGGCGGCGGCATACATGGACAGGTGGCCATCGTCGAAGAGGTCAGTACCGATGGTACACAGGTGATCATTAGTGAGATGAATGGCCCGGGCGGGTGGAACCGGGTGACAACCAGAACCGTGTCAGCCAGTTCATTCAAATACATCTACTAAGCGCGCAGGAGCAGCCCCAGCCAAGCAACATAGCTGGGGCGCTTCTCCTCGTAACCTATATGATGAAAAGGTCGACAATCTGTCGACCTTTTTCACGGTTTGAGTGGATTCGAACTCCTTTTCAATAGAGGTGGGTTGATACGTCATAAGAAAGACTCTAGTGGTTCATACGTGCGTAGATGGCGAGTCACTATTTGTTACTTCAAATCCCCAACTTTTTTGCCAGCTTTGCATTTGCTCAATCTCGCTAGACTGAGCAGAAATGATAGCTTTTGCTAAGTCTTTAACTTCTTGGTGTTTAGCATTAGTGTCGGCTGGCATTGCCATATCAATAGCATCTTGATGATGAACAATCATGAGTTCTAGGAATTTTCTATCGAAAACATCCCCCGAAAGCCCCTCTAACTCGTCGTTCATCGTAGCCATACCATCCATGGAATGGGCAGCGTTATCTCCAGCATCTACCATCATGTGACCTGACGTCTCAGGATAACCCCATTGTTCTTGCCATGTCACCATTTCAGCCACCTCGCTCCCTTGTGATGAGGCGATATTCATAGCCAAGTCTTTTACCTCTTGACGCTTCGCGGCACCCATTGCCATTTCTGCCATGTTCATGGCACTTTCGTGATGAACAATCATATTAGATATGAAAGTCTTGTCGTATTCGTCGCCCTTTAGTGCAGCGTATTTTTTGTATGTATCTGAACCACTGAATGTTTCTGAAGTATCGTTACTGGTATCTTGAACTGGTTGCGTAATAAGTTTATCCTTAACAAGAATAAAAGTAGTAGCTAAAGCGACAATAGCCACGACAGCTATGGCTACGATGATGATACTATTTCGTCTGTTTTTCATAAATTCTCCGATAGATTTTAATACACTGATCTTTATAAAAAAGCAGTATATTCTACCGACGAACTACACAGCATAATCTATACTTCGGTACTTTTTCCGGTATATGAATATCCTGAGATGCAGGAATGATTTTCTTTTCAACAAATAAGCCGCTACTAGCGGACTCAAACTGTACATAATATGGAGGAGTTGGTTCGTCGTCATCTTCTAAATCGACACTCTTAAGATCATCTTCCTTCTTTGCCTCGGCATTCTGGCAAAGCATAATGCAGTGCTCTGATGCGCTCGACGCACTACCATGATGCATAGAAGTTGATTGCATTGCCGAGACATGACCAAAAGGGGTGATTACAACAACAATCAACGAAATAACAGAAGTGAAGAATGCCCGGAATAACTTATTCATGCACGGGTCTATTATACGATAAACACTCCTTTATGTAGACTTTGGAAAAATAAAAAGTATTTTTAAAGATGAATATAAATACCCACAAAGTAGACATTGTACCTCTGTAACTCTTAGGACTTGGTCAAGGCAAGTAGTCTCTGCCGACACGCCTCACGTCTCTTTAGGTCACTTACGCATATTGCAAATTGGCAAATACGATTTTACCATCGAGAAGCTCAAAGCTATACAAAGCTTTAAAACCAGAGGCAGCCCCCAAAGGCGTAAAGTGTAACAAAACATGCTGGCTCTTTTCGTTTGGCGACTCAATATTTAAGATCTCGTAAATGCCACCGATAACCTCATTGGAGGCCCATTTTTTAATATTTGCTCGGCCTTTTATGTGGCGCGAAACATCCAAAACTTCGGCATTTTCAGTAAATGCTTTTGTCAAAGCACTGGCATCTCGATCTTTTACAGAAACGAAATAACGTTGGACGGCCGGGTGAAGGGAAGCGGTCGCATCCACCTTAAAGCTTGGCGCTTTCCTCAAGTTTGATATTACCGTCAATGAATTTGCATTTGAACGTCAAAGCGGATACTTTCCAATTGCCGCCGATTTTCTGAAGCTCCATGTCGTAATCTCCTACAAAAACACGAGTATTATTACCTGTAGGGTTTGGCAAGTAGTGATAAGCTATCCCATAGCACGACGCATTGGCTTTTTCTCCCTGAATGGCGACACGCACATTGCCAATTTGATGGTGTATCGCCTTAAGCGCCCTCAGGCCTTCATCCCATCCTTTACTTATATCTTGTGGTGTCACTTCCGCGTTTGGGCCGCCCACCGATGTCATATTGAAATGCACCGTATCAGTAAAACATGCTTCAAGACGTGGCCAATCGCGTAAATCGGTAGCAATGAAAAGCTCCGTCATTCTTGTTATAATTGCGTCTTTTTCTTGGAAATAGCTTACGTCAGTCATATTTTTATTCTAAAATTATCACCAAAGAATAACAAGTAAGCCCATTTGATTCTCGGAAACAACTTCCGGGATTTCATCGATCCAACGTCAATCGGATCGTGGGGACTAACGTTATTTGGATAAACTTCAAAATATGTCTTTTGCGCCTACTAGCGTGGGGCTAAAGCAATTTCTGAATTTTCCTACCTACTTTTAAAATACCCTGTCGCCTCAAGCTGAGAATATACAAATTCCATTGGTAGCCCGAACGCACCCGTATAGGAACCCTCAAGACGTTTGATAAGCGTAAAGCCCGGCGCATCATAAAAGATACCGAGAGCGCCACTGCGAATATTAGGATTATCGTCTGCGGCGAGGCGCCGGAGATTGGCCTCCGAAAATGCCTGGTAGGTAATTGTGGCCGTTACGAGAGTTGATCTGATACCGTGTTCTTTGGTGTGTATTGCGCAGCCAGTGAACACCTGTATTGTCTTGTCGCTCAAGGCTAGTGCGGCGCGAAATGGATCATCACTTCCTGTTAGTTTGGTGTAGACTTTTCCCTCCGTATCTGCCGTAAGGGTATCTGCTGCAATAACAATCGAGTCGCTATTGCTATCAGAGACTTTTTTACACTTCTCCTCTGCCAGCTTTAAAACTCTTTCCCCTATCGGTAGATAGTCAAATATACTCTCGTCTATGTCTGCAGCAATAATCTCATGGGATAATTTAGACTGTTCCATTATGAAACGACGTAAAAATGAGCCTGAGGCAAGTAAAATTGCTGACATTACTCTTGTTCCCCTTGTATTTATAGTATATTGTTGTTGCAATAATAGCATACGCATGTGATACAAAAGAATTCGGGGTTCAAGCCCACTCAAAACAAAGAAAAAGTTCTAGAGAGCTTTTTTCTTTGTTTTGAGAGAACGGTCCTAAGTAAAACTTACTCCGAGAACTCCCAAGCACCGTAGGTAACCAAACGGATCAGTTTTTTGGCAATGCATCAATAACTACCTGGAACCGACGTGGATCGAAGTAGTCGTGATATTCGCTAATCAAGCCATCTCGAAATATAAAGACTGCGATATTGTCGTTAGTGTACACCGTACCGTTCATTAGTACGGCGTGGTTGGTGTATTCCACGCAAACAGCATCAGAATTCGCAGCCGGATAGACGGCTGTTATATTAGAATCAAACTTGTCAAAGTTGCCAAATAAGCCGCGAAAAGCATCTAAGATCGAACTCCTGCCTTCAATAGTCGAGTCGAACCCATCGGGTGGGTACGGGATGATAATCTTACCGTTCTCGTTCCAAAGCTTGATCCATGTGTCAATATTCTTTTGCCGCAAAAGATCGTAAAATTGGCGTACGATACGTACATTGCGCTCTGATATTTGAGATTGATCTATATTCTGTGTATTTACCATAT